>JADMIO011482759.1_pt1 | contig 89560 bp, 75 predicted proteins | sample 8958161 | NCBI WGS metagenome assembly JADMIO01 (sample SAMN16585339, study PRJNA669376) | soil metagenome | isolation source: Crop rotation soil | place: USA: Cullars Rotation, Alabama | collected 2011
AGGTGAGCCAGTGTGATTACATTTGCGGCCTAACTGTGGCCAGTCCAGTTACGCTGGAGTCACTAGTATTTAGGTGACACTATAGAAGCGGCCGCGACAACTTGTCCACGTGGAATTCTAAGCTTAGGATCCCAATGTGCTGGAAAGGCGAAGCGTGTACGTGCCCGCCGGGGCGCCCAGGAACTGGTACATGCCAGTGGCATCGGTGAGCGACGTCGGCTCGCCCGCGTCCAGGTGGCCGTTGTGGTTCATGTCCACGTAAACGGTCCAGTTGGCCAGACCGCTCTCGCTGTTGTCGAGCAGGCCGTTGTGGTTCGTATCGCCCCAGACGCTGCCGACGATCTGGCTGCGCTGGTCGTTGGGACCGGGGTTGCCGGGGGTCGTGGGCACGGCAACGGGTTCGGCCGTTTGCAATAGCCCGTCGCGCAGCTCGCCCGTCGCGGGCGACGTGAACTCCAGGGCGGTCTTGCCGTTCACGTCGTACGAGGTGGCGTTGGTGCGGCAGAAGTAAAAGAGCGTCATGTCGCCCGGCGCCACGATCGCGTGGTTCGGCCCGAAGTCGAAGCTGATGAGCGCCGGCGTCGGGTGCGACGCCGTCCACGGATGACAGGCAGGATTCCCCAGGCCGTCCGTGCGGTAATCCATGTCGGTGACGACGCCGCCGAAGTTGATCCGGCGGGCCACGTCCAGAATCGCCCGCATCGGCATGGTCGTGTCGGCGCGCAGCGTCTGGTAGAAGTCGAGCGTGCCGCCCACGTTTTCCTTGACAACGCGGTCCTGCAGGTTGCCCTTGAACAAGACATTGCCGCCGCTGTCGGTGACGGTGAGCGGGACCAGCGCGTCGCGGACGACGACGCCGCCCAGCTCCGGCCGGGCCGCGAACGTCGTCCCGCCGACAGGGATCGTCGCGCCCAGCGGCACGACGCTCATCATCCTGCGGTTCTCCAGCGGCTCGAACATCGCCGGCTGACTTGATTCACGATTCTGTGACTTGCTGGCTTTCATGGCGGTTTCCTTCTGGTTGAGCGTGCCGAGGCACGCGTGCTTGCCCTTTACGCAAACCAGATAGGAAGCCGGTGTGGATGGTCTGACAGGGAGAAGGGAGCGTCCGCGCGCGGGCATTTGCTGCTTCAACAGCACAGGGGAGCCAAGATACCAACGCGGTGGGCGGCCGAGCATGGATGCGAGGGGAAGCGCCGCGTACTGAAATCACAGCGCCAGCAACATGAAATGAATCCTCTGCCACAGCCGCAATTTCCGGGTGGGTAGCGTTGTAGCGTTAACTCAAACCCGGCAAGCCAGCCGCCACACGTTCAGTCGATCGGCGGCGTCACAGGGCCAGATCGGACCGCGGCGCCGCACTCGGGACATCGATCGGGGGTGGCGCGGAGGTCGTACCCACAGACGATGCAATGGCCGCGCGCGACCAATCGCCGCCGCTTTTTCCATTGCCGGCCCCATGCAATCGGAAGCGCCGCCGTGGCCACGAAGAGCGACCAACACGGCACCACCACCTGCCAGCCGTAAGCCCGCGGCCTCGTATGTCCGGCTTCCATGTGGGTGAACCCGCCTCGCTTGAACCCGCCCCACACCGGCTCATCCCCGACGCCGACATGGAACTGTGGGTACGCGGCGGGAATGCTCTGGTGGAACGGGCGAAAACCGCCGTTTCGGGCAAGCAGTTTGTCTATATCACTACGGAACGAGTCGCGTGGCCCGGATTGGACAATGCGGTTCATCCCAACTCCGCCACGGCCGGACAGCACCATGTCCTGCCGCCAGTAGGAGCGGTCTCCCTCGTCGCCCCACCCCTGCCAGAAGAGCCGGTCTGTGGCGAAGTAGCTCCGCATCCACAGCACCACCACTGCCGTGAACAGCGCCAGCGACACGGCCGAGGCTGAGGTGAAGAAACGGCGACGCACGTCCCAAGTGTACTTGGGGGGAAGGCCCGGGCGGAGGCGCACGTCAATTTGCTCCGCGATTTCTGGGGTTGTTCGTACGTATAAATCCGTATATAGTCTTCCTCGGAAAAGGAGGCATCATCATGTCACATCGGATCGGCTCGTACCTGGGGGTTCTTGTCGTGGCAGGAACTGGTGTGCTGGCGGCAGGCGATGTCGTCCAGCTTCCGACGCAGACCCTGACGAATTTCCCCTACCCGGCCGGCCACGTTTACTCAAGGTTCATTGGTCCGGACCTGCTACCCACATTTGAGCGGTGGGCCCTCAGCCCCTCTCCGCCTCAGTCGACCGATCCGCTGTCGTATGCGCCGGGCGATGAAGTCATCGAAACCGTGACGGCTCCGGCGGGAATGCGGTTTGTCGTCACGCCCGGTTCAGCCGACACCTACATGGAGTTGGACACGGGAGTCGCACACTACGGCAGCGTCGCTGGGACTGGAGCGACCAGCTACCCCTTCGTCTTCGGCGGGCTCGAGGGAACCCCTCCCCAGGTAATCTTGCATAGCTTTGTCGCCAGTAGCGGTTCAACGGGAGCCACTCTTCAATTTGGTGGAAGGTGGTCTGTTCCGGCCGCGTTTTCTTTCACCTCAGTGACATTCACCGGGATTGTCCCCCAGGAGCAGCCTGCGACGGGAGCGACTTTCGAGGACGTGTTCGCGAATCTGTATGTGTATGAGCCGTATCCACCCGGCTCAACCAGCGACCAGCTTCTGAGCATGCAGCCGATTCCCGAACCAATCGGAGGAATGGCGCTTCTCGTTGCGCCGCTGCTGCTCACGCGAAAACGACGGGCAGTCACCCATTGATCTCCCGGCGACGGGCTCGCGCCCGGCCTGCATCGGCGTACGTATTCACACAGCCCAAGGCTCGAGGACTCGCTCCAACAGCTCGCTCTGGAGTACCGTCGATTTTGCAGGATCGTTCCGCACGTTACTCCGGCGGGGAAGCGCCGCGTAGCCAAATCGCGGCGCCAGCGACATAGAACAAGTCTCCTCCCCGTAACGGAGGTTTTCGGAGGCGCCGTACTACTAGCTGATCAATGACCTGATGGCCGTGCAGGATTCTCGAACATCTCTTCCGTCTCGGCCGGCCGGACCGCAGGTCCGCCGAGCGCGGGCGTCCATGCAAGAGTCGTGGGTTTGAATTAAGGGGATAGCGAATGCGTGAAGAAGTTGACGAGGAATTTGCGAAGGCGCTGCTGCGAGCGGTGCTCGACCTGGCGGCCGGGTGTGTGGGACATTTCATTCCAATCGCGGAGGTGGTCGCAGCCGCGGGTCGGGGCGGTAGTGAAACTGAAGCCGTACTGGACGTGTTGGCAACGCGGCGGTGGGTGCATGTCCGAGACGGATCGGTGGCCGCGACCAGGTGGGGGTTGGAATTCGCGATGGATTGGACCGACGTCGAGACGGTGCTCCGCGCAATCGTGAACTCCGCCGGAGGTATTGGGCGGCCTGCCTGCAAGGAGGTGGTGATTGCCGCCAGCGGGTTGACCGATCGGCTCGTGGAGAAACTCATCAGTGAGTTGTCGATGCTGGAACTCGCCCACCACTGCCTTGAACAGGTCGAAGACGGCGGGTCCATTAACGCGGCATACATCACCCGCACGGGCTGGGATTATCTGAACAATGGCGGCGCTGTGGAAGCCGTCGGGACGATCGTCGGGGAGGAGGGCGGGTGCGTGGTCGTGCAGATGGAGAGCGGGCGGCGTCTGCCGTGTCGTGGAGTCAAGCGGCTGCACCGCCCGCTCGGTTGCTTTGACGTACCTGTCGGCCGCCGTGCCCGCGTCCGGTACCGACCGGCTCTCGCTGACAACACCCCGCTCATTGTGGAGGTGCTTGGACTATGAGCCGCAGCCTGGCTGCCAAATTCCAAAGGGAGCAGTTGCATCGGGCGGCCGAGATCGGCGATCTGGCGAAAGTTCAACTGCTGCTGGCGGCCAAGTATCCGGTGAACCGCTTCGATGAACTTGGGAGAACGCCGCTGCATGATGCGGTTGCGGGAGAGCACATGGCAGTGGTGGATGCCCTGCTCCGTGCGGGCGCGAACGTGAACGCCCGCGACGAGCGAAGGGCGGGCGACACGCCGCTCGGCCAGTCCGCGGATTCGTGCTCCTGCGCGATGGCGAAGAAGTTGATGGATGCCGGTGCCGATCCCGCAATACCCGGGTGGATGCAACTTACTCCCATTGATCGCGCCAAGAGACGAGAAGATGAAGAGGGGCGAAAGGTTCTTCAACTCTTACGATCAAGGCGCCCCAACAATGCGTAACGGCGGGCCTCGCCATAAGGCAATGTTACGATAAAACATGCTTGCCGCATGCGCCCCGGCGACATTAATATAGCCCTATATAATACAGCAGCTTACGACGAATTTACGATCGAATTCGTCGTGAAAAACGGCGACATTATGGGACAGGATGGGACAATTTGCGGTCGGCGCAGCCGGTGGCAGGATTCAGGTTTTTGACTCCGTTGCCCCAAGCCTTATCCGTCCGCCGACTCAGTCATGCTCTCGCAGAAGCCGGGTTGTCACTGCTCGTGGCTACGCCACGGCCTCGGTGGGGGTCTGCGGGGCGGGAAGACCGGTGGGCTCGGGCGGCGGGTCGATCTTCGCTGCCGCGAGCTTGGCGGGATCGACCGCCTTGTTCACCGTGACCGAGACCGCTGGCGCGCCCGCCACCGCCGGGGCGCCGGCCTCCTCGTACATCGAAAGAACTTCGCGGGCCAGCGCTCGGTAGTCGGCCGCGCCGTTGGAACTGGGCTCGTAGGCGATGATGTGCTGGCCGAAGCTGGGGGACTCGGCAAGCTTGATGTTGCGGCGGATCTTGCTCTTGAAGATCCGCGCGCCCGCCCACGGCAGCGGCTTGCCCAGCGCGTCGATGATGAACGAGTTCAGCTCGGCGACGACTTCGTTGCTCAGCTTCGTCTGCGAGTCGAACATCGTGAGGACGATGCCGCTGACTCTCAGTTCGGGGTTGATCCGCTTGTTGACCATCCGCACCGTCTCCAGCAGCTTGGCCACGCCCTGGAGGGCCAGAAAGTGGGGCTGCATCGGGATGATCACCTCGTGGGCGACCGCCAGCGCGTTGAGCGTCAGGAGCCCCAGCGAAGGCGGGCAGTCCAGCAGCACGAAGTCGAAATCGTGCTGGGCGGCTTCGAGCCGCTTTTTCAATAGCGTCTCGCGGCCCAGGACGCTGACCAGCTCGATCTCGGCCGCCGCCAGGTTGATCGAACTGGGGAGCAGCGCGATGTTGTCGTCAATCTTGAAGACCGCTTCGAGGAAGCTGGCGCCGTCCACCAGGACGTTGTAGAGCGAACAGATATCGGGGCTGGGCTCGACGCCGTAGTTAATCGTGAGGTGGGCCTGGGGGTCGAGGTCCACGAGGCAGACCCGCTTGCCCAACTCGGCCAGCGCGGCGCCCAGATTGACGGTGGTCGTCGTCTTCCCGACGCCCCCCTTCTGATTCATCAGTGCGATGACTCGCATGAGCCACCTCCGTGTGGTTGATGCGTATCCGTACGCGCAGATTTTGCCGGATGTTCGGGCCGGTTACAAGGGGTCGGGGTTTTGTTCATGGCGGCAGCAGGACGAGGTCCTGCTCGGCGATCGAGCAGAAGACCCGATCGCCGGGCGAGTACGACCCCCAATCGGTCGGGAAAAGAGCATGTAGTGGGCGGGCGAGACCGACATCCAGCAGCAGCTCCTGGGAAGCCCCGCGAAAAACGCACTCGCGAACTTGCGCGGCGAAAGCGTTGCCCCCGGCGGGCCGCTCGCGCGTGACGCGCACGCGCTCGGGTCGCACCGAAACGAATGCAATCTGATCCGCGGCGCTGGCGCGAAGGACTCGCAACGACATCTTTCCACAAACGAGTAGGTGGATGTGATCGCCCGCGGTATCCGTGGGCTGGGCTTCCAGCACATTGGCCTGGCCGAGGAAATCGGCGACGAACGCCGTCGCCGGCTTGTGATAGATCCGGCTGGCGGTATCGAGCTGCTCGATGCGACCGTGGTTCATGACCGCGATGCGGTCGGACATTACCAGCGCCTCTTCCTGGTCGTGGGTGACGAAGACGAAGGTGATGCCGACGCGGACCTGGAGGCGTTTGAGCTCGATCTGCATCGCCCGCCGGAGCTTTGCGTCCAGCGCCGCCAGCGGCTCGTCGAGCAGCAGCACCCGCGGCTGGCAGACCAGCGCCCGGGCGAGGGCGACGCGTTGCTTCTGCCCGCCGGAGAGTTGGTCCGGCTTGCGCGATTCGAGGCCTTCGAGGGAGACTAGTGAAATGGCTTCGGCGACGCGACGCTGGCGCTCGGCCCGGGGCACGCGCTTCATCCGCAGCCCGAATTCGATGTTGCCGCGGACGCTCAGGTGCGGGAACAGCGCGTAGCTCTGGAAGACTTGGTTGACATCCCGCCGGTATGGCGGAAGGTCGGTCACGTCGTGGCCATCGAGGAGCACCGAGCCGGCGTCGGGCGTCTCAAAACCGGAGATCATCCGCAGGAGGGTTGTCTTCCCGCATCCCGACGGACCCAGGAGCGTGAGGAACTCTCCGGATTCGATCCGCAGGTCGACGCCTGCGACCGCGACCACTTCGCCGAACCTTTTGGTGACTCCCCGTAATTCCACCACGCCTGATGCCCTCGTGCCCTTGGAGATGTTAGCACGAGCGCCGGGCAGACGATGAGTTCCGCCGGCAACAAACAAAACCGCCCCGGCCGTGGGGCGGTTTTGCCGCAAGGAAAGGAGACAGCTTAGATCAGCCGTTCAACAGGGCTTGGGCTTTTCGCCGCAGCGTGACCAGTGCGCCCAGTCCGAGGGTGCTCAGCGCCATCCAGGCGGCGGAAGGGAGCGGGACGGATGATGTGCCGCCGCTCTGGCGGAACGTGTTGTCGACGAGCGTGATGGTGGCGGTCGGGTCGGTCGGGGCGTCGGCGACCGCCGCAAGCTGCCCGGCCGGAGCGCCAGAGTGCACCATGATGTCCTTCGTCACCGCCAAATCCCGCAGCGAAGCGATCGGCAGCGAAGCATCGTTGCGGTTGAGCGCGGCGAAGTTCGACCCGAAATTGATGACACTCAGGTTGCCCAGCGAGTTCCCGTCCAGGTCCGTCAGGGATTCGGTGACGTTGGCGTTGGTCAGGAGGCTGGTGTTGTTGGTCGCGTTGCCGTCAAAGTGCAGGCCGACGGCGGTGATGGTGCGGCCCGGGTCGGTCACGTGCACGTTGTAGCGGATGACCGAGTCCTCGTTGACGCCGCCCGTGCTGCTCCAGTTGAACTGGAATTCGAGCCCGATGTCGGAGCCGGGGGCCTGGATCACGTTGATCTCGTCGGCGGCGACGCCGGTGCCCTGGTAGGAGAAGTTGTAGAACTGCTTGTCGCCGATCGTGATGCCGGTGGCGCCGGCGTCGATCAGGTCCTGAACGGTCCCTAGGCCCGCGATGCCGGCCGAGGCCAGCGACGTGCCGAGCGAGAGGACACCCAAGGCTGCAAATGCGCGAAGCTTCATATCAAGTTGCTCCTTCCGATCCGACGGCGGATTGCGACCGTGATGCACGGCCGCACCGCGCGGGCTAAGCCCACCCCTTGCGTCGATCCCTGAATTTACGGCGATGACAACAGACGTCTTCCGGGACTCAGCGGCCCGGTCGCCGCGAGGCCATCTTGCGACGACACCCACGCCCGCGGCGATGAGGCAACTCTACCCCAACGGCTGAATCCGGCAAACGTCAAATCGGATTGATGACAGCCCATAATCAGGCCACAAATGGCAAACTGGGGAAAGATGAGGGTCCGTATAACGTCGCTGACGCCCGATCGTTGATCCCAGTCGCACAATGCCGTTAAGCTGGGACGCAGCAAACGGTGCCCCCCTCCGGACCTGACCAGCGCAGCGACGAATCTCTGGTTGCCGCCCTGAATCGCGGCGATGTGTCAGCATTTGACGCCCTGTACTATCGTTACCGCGACTGGGTCGTGCGTCTGGCTCATCGCCTGACCGGGAACCCCGACGACGCCCTGGACGTGCTCCAGGAGACGTTTTCCTATCTATTTCGAAAATTTCCCGGATTCGTGCTCTCGGCCCGAATGACGACATTTCTCTACCCTGTGGTGAAGAATCTTTCGATTGCCGCCCGGCGCAAGCGCGAGCGGCACCCCAGCGATGAGGGCGTGCCCGACCCGCCTGCAAAGGAGCCCGTACGGCCCGAAGAATCGCGCGCCGAGCTTTCCGCGGCATTAGCCTCCCTTCCTGAGCCGCAGCGGGAGGTGCTGCTCCTGCGGTTCGTGGACGACTTGAGCCTTCTTGAAATCGCCGACGCGCTGGGGATCCCGGAGGGAACAGTTAAATCCCGGCTGCACAATGCCATCGCGGCCCTGCGAAAGGACGAGCGGCTGCGGCAATATTTTCAGCCGTGATGCTGAACCATCCAGCGGCCCAGACTACTACACCTGTAACAGGCCCCGAGCATGCGAACTCACTCGGACGAACGTGACGACGACCCGCAGGTTCCGGAGAAGCTGCGGGGCGCGATCGTGCGGCTGTATGAGCCGCCACCCGCGGTACCAGCAGAGCTGGATTCCGTCGTCCTTCGTGAGGCGCGAAGCTCGTATGCCCGCCGACGAAATCGCTGGATTGCGGCGCGCTGGGCGGGCGCGGGTCTGGCGTCGGCCGCGGCGCTCGGCCTTGCCCTGCACGTCTTCGTCGCTCATCACGGCATCGTGCCACCTCCTTCACCTACGCGGCAAGTCGCCCGCCTGGGAGACATCGACGCAAATGGTCGCGTTGACATTCTCGATGCCTACGTCGTCGCGCGCGCCATCGCGCGCCATCAGCCGCTCGATCCCGCATGGGACGTCAATGGCGACGGCGCCATCGACCAGAAGGACGTGGACCTCATCGCTCACATGGCCGTGCGGATCACTCCGGAGGCGACACAGTGATACGGGTGCGTGCCACCGTTCGCGGGGTCGGCCTCCCAGAGCAGCGCGGCTCCCATTCTCCCTCTCCCGGTAATCCGGGAGAGGGATGGGGTGAGGGTTTACTCAGTCGGGCTTCTCATCCGAGATCAGATGATCGTGCGGCAAACCCTCACGCTACCCTCTCCCGGAGTACCGGGAGAGGGAAATACCGGCCGACAAATGCGCCCGGGATCGCATTCAAGGCGGTCGTCCGCATGCTCGTCCTGGCATGTTTGGTGCTAGGCGCCGGCCCCGTCGAGCCGCCGCGGGATGCGGTGTCCACACCGCCGGCGACCCAGGTGTCGAACGTGCGCTTCACGTGGGTGGATGCTTTCATCGACCCGCAGGGCCAGCCGCTGGCGGCGTATCAGTTTGAGCTGAAAGCCGAGGGGGCCGGCGTCACGCTCGTCGGTGTCGAAGGGGGCGAACACCCGGCGTACGCCCAGCCCCCCTACTACGATCCCAAGGCCAATCTCCAGAACCGCATCGTCATCGCCGCGTTCAATACGGGCGACGATTTGCCGAAGACCCGCAGCCGCGTCGCGCGCGTCATGGTCCGAGTGAGCGGGACCGGCCAGCCTCGTTACTCGGCCAAACTCGACGTGTGCGCCTCGAGCGACGCCAAGCCGATCAACGCCAGCATCCGCGTGATGGAAGGAGCGGCACCATGAGGACCAAGGCATTCCGAACCGTCGCCCTTGTTCTGATCGCCGCGCTGGCGGCATGGATCGTGATCGGGTGCAGCGTCGCTCGCGATGCGGCGGTGATGAGCACACGCTCCGCCGCGCCCAACGCGGAGCCCGACCTGCGCTCCGGATTCACCGGAGGGCAGGCCCCGGCGATGGCGCTTCCCACGAACGCCCCGCCCGCCCGGTCGAGCGGGTCAGCGCCTCCGGGATCGCTTCCATCCCCCGACGAAGAACTCTGGGTGATCGCCAAACCTCCGGAAGAGCGCATCGCCCCGCGCTCCAACGAGCCCATGCCCGGCGAAGGCCAGCTCATGGCCCGCCGTAACGAGGGCGCGCAGAAGCTCGTCCCCGTGCCGCTCAAGCACACCGACGTGAAAGCCTCCGTCGTCGGCTACATCGCATCCGTCGATGTGCAGCAGCAGTATGAGAATCCTTACGACGAGAAGATCGAGGCGGTTTATGTCTTCCCCCTGCCGCAGAACGCGGCGGTGAACGAATTTCTGATGACCGTGGGCTCGCGAAAAATCCGCGGCATCATTCGCGAGCGCCAGGAGGCCCGGCAGATCTACCAGCAGGCCAAACAGCAGGGATACGTCGCCTCGCTGCTCACGCAGGAGCGGCCCAACGTCTTCACGCAGGCCGTCGCCAACATCGAGCCCGGCAAGCGGATTGACATCGACATCCGCTACTTCAACACGCTCTCGTATGTGGACGGCTACTACGAATTCGTCTTCCCGATGGTGGTCGGCCCGCGGTTCAACCCGCCGGGCTTCACCGGCGGCATCGCCGCCGTCCCCCGCGGCCAGCGCGGCTCATCCGGCCAAAAAACCGAAGTGCAGTACCTGGCGCCCACGGAGCGCAGCGGCCACGACATCGCCCTTTCCGTGCAAATCGACGCCGGCGTTCCGATCGAGAACATCGACAGCCGCAACCACCAGGTCAGCGTGAAGAAGCTCGCAGACAACGAGGTCGAGGTCTCGCTGAACGAAGGCGACCGGATCCCCAATCGCGATTTCGTGCTCCGTTACAAAGTCGCGGGAGACAAAGTGAAGCCGGCGCTCATCGCGCAGAAGGACGGCACCGGCGGTTATTTCACGCTGATGCTCTTCCCGCCCGAGCAGCTCAACCACTTGCCCCGCCAGCCACTCGAGTTCGTGTTCACGATCGACGTGTCCGGGAGCCAGCAGGGTCGGCCACTCGAGCAGGAGAAGGCCGCCACCCGCTACGCCCTCACGCACATGGGCCCGGAGGATACGTTCCAGGTGATCCGCTTCGGGAACACGGCGCGCAGGCTGTTCGTCGCGCCGCAGCCCGCCGACGCCGCTCACGTCCGCCAAGCGATCCAGTTCGTTGACTCACTGGACGCCAACGAGGGAACGATGCTCGTCGAGGGTGTCCGCGCGTCGCTCGTCTTCCCACACGACGAGAGCCGCACGCGATATGTCGCGTTCATGACGGATGGATACATCGGCAACGAAGCCGAGGCGCTCGGCGAGATCCACCGCTGCCTCGGCCCCGCGCGACTCTTCAGCTTTGGCGTCGGCCAGGCCACCAACCGCTACTTGCTCGACCGCATGGCGATCATGGGGCGCGGCGCCGCGGCATACCTGGGCCTCAACGACGACGCCGGCAAGGTCATGGGCTCGTATTTCCAGCGGATCAGCCACCCGGCCCTCAGCGACATTGTCATCGATTGGGGCAATGCGAAGGTCCACGACGTCTACCCGAGCCGGCTTCCTGACCTGTTCGTGGGCCGGCCCGTCGTCGTCACCGGCCGCTTCGAAGGCGAGCTGCCGAAAACGATCGCGCTGCGCGCGAAGGTCGGCGGCGAGTTGCAGCGGATCGACGTCCCGGTCGAGCTGGCCGATTCGTCGGTCCCCCATGCGCTGCCCGCGGTCTGGGCGCGGATGAAGATCGCGGACCTCGCCGACCGCGCTGCCTACGAGCCCGGCATCGACCTGCCCGCTCAAATCAGGAATCTCGCGATGGAATACAACCTGATGTCCGACTACACCGCGTTCGTTGCAGTCGATTCCCAGACGAAAACCGCGGGTGATCACGGCACCACGGTCGCAGTTCCCGTCGCCGTCCCCGAAGGCGTGCGGTACGAGACGACGGTCCAGGAAGCCGGCAATGTCCAACCCGCCGCAGCCCAAAACTGATTGGAACGCGTCCGCCTGCTGCGCAAAAACCCGGATGCCCCGGCAGGCAGGCATTCACGAGGAACGCCTGCCTGCCGGGAACTTCCACAATCGGGCCGAGCTTTGGCTCAATACGTGAAGTACGCGTCGATGCCGAATGTGAACTGGTAATGGTCGGTGCCCGCGTCGAAGAAGGCTTTGTCGGCGTAGTCGAAGCGGATTTCCGGGCGGATCACCAGGTTCTGGCCGAGATTGTCGCTGGGAAAGGGCTTGATGGCCGTGCCGACCGTCACCTCGTAGAGGTTGAGCCGACCCGCGCCCAACGAGGCCCCGTTGTCGTCCCGATACCACTCGGCACGGCCGTTCAGCGTGAACATGGGGTTGAGGATGTACGAGGCGTATCCGGCAATGCCCCACCACTGGGCCGATTTGGTTCCCAGCGCGTGCGGCGCGTCGCCGTAATCGGCATTGGCGCTGACGCTCAGCTTCTCGTTGACGGTGTAGTACGCCTGGAGGTCGATGACGGTCCACCAGTCCCCATTGTCGCCGGTGGCCTGCGGGCCTTCCGAAAGGTTTGCGATGAACTTCCACTTCTTCAGGAAATCGCTCTCCTGCGGGGTGTAAGTGACGCCGCCGAGGAAGTCCGGATCGCCGTTGTTGTCATTGATGGACTGGTTCCACCCGCGCGTGATGCCGGCGTCGATCAGCCAGTCATCATTGAGCTTGTACTCGCCAAGAACGCCGGTCTGCGTGAACGGGATCGCGAACCCAAACAAGTAGCTGTGTGAGTAAAGCGCGTTACCGGTGGGGTTAATCACCTCTTCGCCCAGCAGCGTGACGAACTTTCCAACGCGGACGCGAAGTCCGGTTCCGACCGGCAACGCGAGATCGATGTACGCCTGGTTGATGTCGAACTGGTTCTCCGGATCCACCCGACTGGCATAGAAGCCCTTCGTGACGCCCAGCGTGGCGGGATTGTCAAACAGTCCGTTTGAGTGAATCAGCCCCGAGTCGAAGCCGTAAATCAGATCGACGTGTCCGCCGATATCGATCGTGTGGTTCTGGGCGGCTTTGGCGTAATCGACGGGACGATCGAAAAAGAAGTTCCATTGGTCGAGCACCACCCGCTCGTGCTTGGTGTCGAAGACTCGGCCGGTGATGACGTTTCCGGGCGGCGCGCTGAAGCTGGCGGTGTAACCGCCTTCGACGTACCCGCCGATCGTGATGTTGGCGTTGTCCATTGCCTTGCCGACCGGCGTCTGCTCGAGAAGTCCCATCAGCGGGCGCGGTGGCGTCGAAGGCGCGGTGGCGGGCGCCTCCGGCGAAGGCGAGGTCGCGGGCGACGTCGTCGTCCGCTCCGGCGCCATGTTGCCGGTGTTTTCCTGAAGATAGACCGGCCGCAGGACAAGCCCGTCATCCGACGGGACCTCCGCGCGGACAAGTGCCCCGCAGGCCAGCGCGGCACATGCCGCCAGGCTGGCCAACCCTTTCCGAGAAACCATGTCGTCTCCTTCCCGTGACGGGAGATGTTGATTCGGCCCCATTCGAAGGCCCATGTCTATTGCCTTCACAAAACGGGTGCCACGGCGGGTTGGTCTGTCAGCAGGCTAATCTGCAAGCGGCCCGTCGCAACATTTTCCCTGTGTTTTCAACAGTTGAACGTTTGGACAATCGCGGGAGGTGCCTATTTATCGGACGCTCGCCCGCGTTTTGAGCAGAAAACGGGCAGATCCACGCCACCTCGCGTCTCGTAATAATTGGGAGAAGCTATAATGCTTCGGCAATCCGGATAGGCCCTGGAAGGACGTGAAATGAAGGTCTGGCAGCAACCCCTCCCGCCGATTTACAACAAGCTTTCCGACGCCGAGCTGCGCGTGCGGATTCAGCTCGCCAGGGAAGCCCTGGGCGAGAAGCTGGTCATTCTGGGGCACCACTATCAGCAGGATGCGGTGATCGAGTTCGCCGATTTCACCGGCGACAGCTTCGAGCTGTCTCGCAAGGCCGCCGAACAGAAAAATGCGCAGTACGTCGTTTTCTGCGGCGTGCACTTCATGGCGGAATCCGCCGACATCCTCACTGACGAGCGCGTGCGCGTGATCCTGCCCGACCTGGGCGCCGGCTGCTCCATGGCCGACATGGCCAATCTCGACCAGACCATCGATTGCTGGAGCCAGCTCGAAGAGACCTGCCCCGATCAACTGATCGTTCCGATCACGTACATGAACAGCTCCGCCGCGATTAAGTCGTTCGTCGGCGAACATCGCGGCGCCGTCTGCACCAGCAGCAATTGCCGCAATGTGCTCGAATGGGCACTCAAAGGCGGCGCAGCCGCCGAGGGTTCAGGGTTCAGGCTTCAGGTTTCAGCAGGGTCGTCTTTCAACCTGAACCCTGAACCCCGAACCCTGAACCCTCCGAAGGTCAAGGTGCTCTTCTTCCCCGACCAGCACCTCGGCCGCAACACCGCGCACGCGATGGGCTATCCGCTGGACAGCATGGTCGTCTGGGACCCGCGCGAGGAGTTCGGCGGCAATGACCCGCAGAAGCTCCGCGATGCGCACTTCGTCCTGTGGAAGGGCCACTGCTCGGTCCACCAGCTCTTCCGCCCCGAGCACGTGGACCAGGTGCGCCAGAAGTACCCGAACATGAAGGTGATGGTGCACCCCGAGTGCCGCTTCGAAGTCGTGGAGAAGGCGGACCTGGCCGGCAGCACCGCATACATCGTCAAGCAGGTGGAAGCCGCCCCGCCCGGCGCCGAGTGGGCCATCGGCACCGAGGTCCACCTCATCAACCGCCTCGCGCGCCAGCACCCCGAGCAGAAGATCATCGTCCTCAGCGACTGCCAGTGCCTCTGCACCACGATGTTCCGCATCGACCTGCCCCACCTGTGCTGGGCGCTGGAGAATCTGGTCGAAGGCAAGGTCGTCAACGAGATCAAGGTGGACGAGCACACCCGCAAGTGGGCGCTCGTTGCCCTCGACCGCATGCTCGCGATCAAGGGAACGGGAAACCCGATCGGAAAGCAGCAGCCGGTGGCCACGACAGTGGATTGATGTCGTGCGGGTATTATTCAGTCGGAAGACGACCCGATCATCACGAGCACCAGGTCGATCCAGACGCCCTGCGGGCGTGATTCGACCGGATCAGGCGAGCCCGCAGGTTCATCAGACGACGGCCTGCGCGCCACAGCACTTCTTGTACTTCTTTCCGCTGCCGCAGGGGCAGGGGTCGTTGCGGCCGACCTTGGGGGACTCGCGGGTGATGGTCTTCACCTTGACGGCCTCGCCCTGCGACTGTTCGCTGGCGGCCTGCATCTCGCTGCCCTTCTCGACGCCGGCGGTGGCGGCCATGTTCTCCTCGACGCCGTACCCGCCCGCCTCCTCGTGGACGGCGGCGGTCTCGCGGTAGGCGTTGCGCGCCTGGGCGGCGCCCACGATCCGGGCGCGGAAGATCAGGTCGGTCACCTTGTCCCGCACCCCCTGCATCATCTGCTGGAAGTATTCGTAACCCTGCTTTTTGTAGACGATGCGGGGGTCCTGCTCGGCGAAACCCGCCAGCCCCACGCTCCCCTTGAGCATGTCCATCGCGTACAGGTGGTCCTTCCAGGTCTGGTCGAAGATCTGGATCAGCACGAACTGTTCGAGGTCGGTCAGTTCCTGCCGCAGGAACGCACGGGCGCGCTGATAGAGCACGTCCCGCGCCGAAGGCGCCGGCTGACCCTTCGCCGCGGCTTCCTCGACCTGGATCGACACTTCGTCATGGAGCGCGTCGGGCGTGACCGTCCCGCCGAACCGCTTGTTGAAGACTTCCAGCACCTGCTCGATCGGTGGGTTGCCGGCAAACATCTTGTCGAACTCGGCGCGCAGGCCGCCGTCCTTCAGCGTTTTTTCCTGGTACCCGATCAGTTCGTCCCGCAGCTTGCGGATGCTCATGCCGCGGAGTCGTTCCAGCGGCATTTCGACGCCGTATTTGGCCCGCACCCAGGCGCGAACGTAATCGGCGGCGTAGGGGTTCTCGACCGACTGGCCGTCCGTCCCGCCGAACGCGAACGCGAGCATGTGATCGACCGGGTATTCGATCTCACGCTTGGCGTAGGCCTCACGGGCCCGGCCCTCGATCAGCTCGACGATCTCCTCGGCGGGCTTGCGCTCGCCCTCGCGGCCGCCGGGCTGCAGCAGCTCCTTGGGATCGACCTCGATCGAGAACTTTTCCTTGGCCCAGGCCGCCAACTCGCCCTCGGCGTACATGGGCTCCAGGTATTTCAACACGCCCGAGCAGTCGCGGTGGTTGATCTGCTCGATCGCCGCCTCGCGCAGCTTCTCCTCCACCTCCGTCGAATCCATCTTGCGGATCTGGTTCTGCGGCAGGCTCACGTGGAAGCGGCTCATCGCCCAGCTCGACAGCCCCTTGGTGTCCCAGCTCGACGGGTCATTGGGGTCTTCGCCCATGAATTCGCCGAGCGTGGCGGTGATGTTGGTCTCCGCCTCGGCGCGGGCCTGGTCCTTGATGAAGTGCTCGAGCTCCTCGATCTCCCGCATGCCGCGGAAGTCCTCGGGCTCGATGGTCGTCTCGAAGTTGGTGCGCGACCACTCGCTGATATTCGCGGCGACGTAATCCTTGGTGATGTACTTGTTCACCGCGTCCTTGATCGAGTCACCAATCATGCCCCAGATCACCTTGTCCACCTCGCGGCCCTCCAGCACCTGCTGGCGCATGCCATAGAAGGTGGTGCGCTGGTGGTCCATCACCTCGTCGTAGTCAAGGAGGTTCTTGCGGGCCAGGAAGTTCCGCTCTTCGACCTTCTTCTGGGCGCGGACGATGCCCTTGGTGATGCGCTTGTCCTCGATGGCCATGCCTTCTTCCATGCCGAGCCATCCGAGGACCTTGATGGTCCACTCGCCGGCGAACATCTTCATCAGTTCGTCTTCGAGCGAGACGTAGAAGCGGCTGGACCCGGGGTCGCCCTGGCGGCCGGAGCGGCCGCGGAGCTGGTTGTCGATTCGGCGGGCGGTGTGCCGCTCGGTCGCGATCACATGCAGGCCGCCGGCTACCTTCGAGTCTTCGTCGAGCTGGAAAACCTGCATCAGCGGGCTGTTCTCGTCATTCGGATCGACCTCGACCTTCTGTGACGTTCCCCGCTGGGTGAGGACGTACTTGCCGTTGCCGCCGTTCTCCGGCGTACCGGTCACGTCAAAGAACGTCTCCGGGGCCGGCTTGATGTCGGTGCCGCGACCGGCCATGTTCGTGGCGATCGTCACGTTACCGACGATCTCGCCGTGTTGGCTTTTGTGGGTTTGTCCTGCCAGCGCGACGATGTGCGCCTCGCGCTCGTGGTACTTGGCGTTGAGCACCTCGTGCTCGACGCCGTACTTGCGCTTGAGCATTTGCGAGAGCATCTCGCTCTTCTCGACGCTGGTGGTGCCGACGAGCACGGGCCGGCCCGCCTCGCTGTAGTCCTTGATCTCGTCGATGATCGCGTCCCACTTCTCCCGTTCTTTGCGATAGACGCGGTCCTCGTAGTCGGCGCGGATCACCGGGCGGTTCGTCGGGATCGTGACCACTTCCAGCCGGTAAATCTTGCTGAACTCCTCGGCCTCGGTCTGGGCGGTGCCGGTCATCCCGGACAGCGACTTATACAGCTTGAAAAAGTTCTGAAGCGTGATGGTGGCCAGCGTCTGCGTTTCCTGCTTGATGGGGACGCGTTCCTTGGCCTCGACGGCCTGGTGCAGCCCGTCGCTCCACTGGCGGCCGACCATCTTTCGGCCGGTGAACTCGTCCACGATGATGACTTCCATCTCGCCGCGCTGCCCGCGCTCGACGACGTAGTCCTTGTCCTTCTCGTAGACGACATGGGCGCGCATGGACTGCTCCATGAGGTGCGGCCATTCCATGTTGCTGCCAACGAAAAAGCTGCCGACGCCCGCGATATCCTGCGCGGCGGCGATCCCCTCGTGCGTCAGGTGAACGCTCTTGCGGTCCCACTCGACCTCGTAGTACTGGGTGATCCCCTCCTTTTTCTTCTCGCCCTGTGCGAGCCTCTCTTCGGCTTCCTCCCGGCGCTTTCGAGCGGATTCCTTCTCTTCCCTGGTCTTGGCCTTGTCGAGGTCACCCTCGGCGGCCTTGATGGCGCGCTTCGCCGCGTCTACTTCCTTCTCGGCCGCGTCCCACGGCTTGTTCAGCTCCATCACTTTGCGGGCCACGTCGTCCGCGGCGCGGTACTTGGGCGCGTCATCATGCGCGGCGCCGCTGATGATCAGCGGCGTGCGGGCCTCGTCGATCAGGATCGAGTCCACCTCGTCCACAATCGCGAAATCCAGCGGCCCCTGCACCTGGAGGTCGGCCCGCTCCTTCATGTTGTCGCGCAGGTAATCGAACCCGAACTCGCTGTTGGTGCCGTAGGTAATGTCGCACTCGTACTGTTTGCGGCGGATTTCGCCGCCCGGCTCCATGTCCGACTGAATGAACCCGACGGTCATCCCCAGCGCCTCGAACGCGGGCCGCACCCAGTTGGCGTCCCGCTTCACCAGGTAATCGTTCACAGTCACGACGTGGCAGTGGAACCCCTCGACCACCTTCATGAAATAGGCCAGCGGGGCGACGAAGGTCTTGCCCTCGCCGGTGGCCATCTCGGCGATCTTGCCTTCGTACAGCACCAGTCCGCCGATGAGCTGCACGTCGAAGCACCGGGCGCGATAAGGCGGCCGGCTCTCCGGGTAAAGCTTGCGGATCGCGTTGTACAGCTCGACGGGGATCGAGACGTTCTGCCACGTCTCCCCCGTCTGAATCATGCGCTGCTGCACCTGGTCGTAGAGCGCAAGCGCCTTGTCGTCCAGCTTGTCGGGGTCGAACTTCAGCAGCGGGTCTTCGGGGTTGAAGATGTTGCGGATGCCGATGTTGCGGTCCATCGACTCGCGGATGATCGCGAACGCCTCGTGCATCACTTCGGACGGGCGCAGCTTTTTGGCCTTGAGGGCGGCCCGGATCTCCTGCGTGCGGGCGCGCAGTCCCTCGTCGCTGAGGGCCTGAACCTTCGGCTCCAGCTCGTTAATCTGGTTGACGATGCGGTAGTAGCGCTTGAGCAGGCGCTCGTTGCGGCTGCCGAAAATCTTGACGAATACCTTTGAGAACGTAATGGCCATGGGAAGCCCCTTTCGGGGAGCAATTGCTGAATGATGATTGCTGAATGCTGAATGAAGAGGCGGACGCGCAGCGGTTCCGCTATGACTTCGATGCGAGCGTTACAGCACGGGGGGAGGGAGGCGGAACTGGAAGGGGGAAAGATCGCAGTGGACCGCGACCACCGGCGCGGGGGTCGGCTGGAGTCGCTGAACCGCGACCTGGGGGCGATCCTGGCGGGCGGGGGCCCGAAGCACGTTGGCGACGGTTTGGCGGAACGGCCGCGAGAGGCGGTCGACCAGGCGGGCGGCCATTTCGCCGACCTGCGGACGCACCGCGGGCGAAGCAGACACGGCCTGATCGGCGCACAGCGCCGTCGTCACCGCCACCACCGCCAGAATGTGCCTCGTTTTCGACATCCGTCTTGCCAAGGGCCGCATTGTCGCCTTGACCCATGAGCCGTCAAGCGCCGGGCGAATTGCGGTTCACCCCTACCATACTACGCACGCGGGCGGCCCGAAGTTTTCCTATCGACCCGACGCGGGGGTGCGCATCACCCGGCGGGCAGCGGATTTGCCGGAAATTCCTTTCCTCACTCCACGTCTGATAGGATGGGCGGCAACAATGGAGCCCATTGGCTGATGATCGCCCGCTTCTCGTTCATTCTTTGCATGCTCCTGTGTCTGGTTGCCCGCGGCGCCAGTCAGACCAAGCTCCACGTGCAGCGCGGCTGGGGGGAGCAGGAGCGGTCGGGGCGGTGGAATCCGGTCATTGTGACGGCTTCGGACCCGCAGCCGCGGAACGCCATTTTGGAACTGATCTCTCCCCACGAGGGGAGCTTCGCCATGGTGGTGCGGGAGCGGATCGCGATCGGACCCAGCCCGCAGACGTTTGAGCTGTTCACCCCCAGCCATTACAGCCCGTGGCAGGAGACCGTCGTGGTGCTGCGGGACGCCGACACGCATAAGCTCCTGGCGCAATTCCCGCCTCAATCCGAGGACCGGCCGCCGAGCTTCTTCCCGCAGGGGCCGCAGGGAATCATCATCGGGATCAGCGGCGAGCGGACGGAACTGCAAACTCTTGGACTGGCGATGAAGGCCGAGGCGGTTCGCACGTCGTACGTGCCGTTGCGAATGCTGCCCCGGTCGGCGATCGGCTACGACAGCCTTGACGTCCTGTTTCTGAACGAAACGGATCTCGGTCAAGTCGACGGCGACCAGCAGCAGGCGATCGTTAACTGGGTCCGAGCGGGCGGCAGCGTGCTGATCACGCCCGGCCGCTCATCGGTTCCCGAGGCGGGCTCGCTGATCGCGGTGCTGCCGGCGCGGATCGGAGCGGTGGGGTTGCTGAGCCTCCCGCCCGAGGCCCTCAAAGCAGCGGACCTTCCACCGCGGTTCGCGAAGATGAGCACGCGCACCCTCGAGCCGGTCGAAGGGGCGACTGCCGTGCCTCTGTTCGACGGGGCCGCGACAGTTTACTCGCATCGAGTCGGTCTGGGACGGATCCTGCTCTGTCCGTTCGACCTGGCGGGGCTGCAATTCAATGGAAGCGACGACGGCCCGTCGGCGGCCAAGGTCTGGAAGCCGTTGCTGCAGCACTTGATCGAGTTGCCGGATAACTCCAAGCGGATGAACGACACCGTCACCTACTACGGATACCAGCCCGAAACGCCCGCCCAGCAACGCGAGGGGGCGGCCATCAACACGTTGTGCGATTTCGTGGGCGACGTGCCGGGCGCCGGCCGATTCGGCTTTTCTTACGTGGCCGTCGCCCTGATCGCGATGATGTTCGTGGTTGGGCCGGTGGACTGGTTCGTGCTCCGCCGGCTCGGGCATCAGCCGTGGACCTGGGTGACCACGACTGGATGGATCGCGCTGATCACGATCAGCGCCGTGTTCGCGGGGTACCTCTTCAAGAGCGGAGATCTGTACTACCGCACGGTCCGCGTGGTCGAACAGGCGGACGACCGGACTGTCGCGACGGCCGACCTGGTGGGGATCTATTCGCCGCGTACGCGCCAGTATGTGGTGACTCCGGCGCCCTACGTGCCGGGCGACCCGCCTGGCTGGTGGCAGCCGGCCGTTCCGGGTGGCGGCGTCTTTTACTACAGCCGCTCGCCCAAGACCGACCTTGAGTTCCACCAGAGCGACGCGGGTAATGTTCCTGAACCGATGCTCGTCAACGTCTGGAACGTGCGGTTTCTCCGGTCCGAATCGGACGAGCCGGGGCCGCCGGCAATCGAGGCAACGCTGTCCATTCAGAACTCCGGCGGAAGCCCCCGCCTGCTCGGGACGATCAAGAACGTCTCGCCCCAAGCGCTTCAGAACATCCGGATCCGCACGCAGTATGGCGTTGTCGAAGTGGGCGGAACGCTGACTTCACAGCAGTCGGTGAAGGTGGACGCGCCGGGCAAGGGCACCGCTTTTCCGGAGCAGCAGGACCATCGGTACGAGACTTACGGCGCGTACGGCAGCCGGGCGTACAACACCCCGGTAAATCCGCAGACGCTGTGGGCGGTCGCGCCTGATCTATCGGGCCGCCGGTCAATGCGAATGGACGCGATGCTCACGAGCCGTTCGGATTTCGCATGCGTCTATGCGCAGTTCGTCGACCCGCCCGCGGCCGCCACGCTTCCGGGCGACCTGCCGCGGATCGAGCAGCATTTCCAGTGGCTTCGCGCGGTAGTGCCATTGAAAAAGTGACTCGGGGGGACCTCGCCTGGTGGCACGGGCGTCTCGCCCGTGCGCAGCAGGATGCGGAGGACTGAACGCGTGACCCAAGTCCAAGACTCTCTCAGCACGGGCGAGACGCCCGTGCCACAAGGTGCGCACCCCGGCAAAGCGCCGGCCATTTCCACGCGCGACCTGACCAAGCGATACGGCACCCTGACCGCGCTCGACCGCCTGAATCTGGAACTGGAAGGCGGCGACGTCTTTGGGTTCATTGGCCCCAACGGGGCGGGCAAGAGCACCACGATGAAAATCCTCGCCGGCCTGCTGGAGCCGACCAGCGGCTCGGCGATGATCCTGGGCAAACCGGTCTTCGAGAACGGCGACTTCGTCCGCCGAAATGTCGGCTACATGCCGGACTCCTTCGGCGTCTACGAAGACCTCAAAGTGCACGAGTACCTCGAGTTCTTCGCCAGCGCTTACGGGCTGCCGCGCAAGCAGAGGAAGAAGGTTGTCGTCGACGTGCTCGAGTTGACCGACCTGAAATACAAGCAGGATGCGTTCGTCGATTCTCTCTCGCGCGGCATGCAGCAGCGCCTCGGCCTCGCCCGCGTGCTGGTGCACGACCCGCCAGTGCTGCTGCTGGACGAGCCGGCCAGCGGCCTGGACCCGCGGGCGCGGATCGAAATCCGCGAGCTTCTGAAGGAACTCCAACGGCTCGGCAAGACCATCCTCGTCTCCAGCCACATCCTCTCCGAGCTGGGTGAGTTCTGTAACAAGTTGGGAATTATCGAGCGGGGCAAGATGGAGTTCTTCGGCACGCAGGCCGAGCTGATCGCCCGCGCCCGGCTGCACCCGGCCATCCACGTCGAAGTGGCCTGCGACCCGGAGATTGCCGCCAAAGCCATCGAGGATGACCCTCGGGTCGAGCGGGTGGAGCGAAGCAACGGAACCTTGCTCGTCCACCTCCAAGACCCCTCTGTTCATCACCAGTTTGTCATCCAGAGGCTGGTGGAACGCAATATCCCCATCCAGAGCGTTTCCCCGGAAAAGTTGAAACTGGAGGACGTTTTCCTCCGTTTGACGAAAGGAATTGTACAGTAAGATAGGGAAACTCGACCGGCAGCGCCTGCGGATGACAGGGGTATGTAGTGACGATGTGCCATGATGTGCCCGCCCGTGGCACGGGTTGGCAACCCGTGCGTATGAGTTGCCTGCACGGGTTGAAAACCCCCGCCACGTGGGCGTTCATTCTCGCATTTCTGGGACTGTCGATTCCCCTTCGCGCCGACGATGCCCTCAATTCCTGGCAGGCCCAAAAGAAGACGTTCGAGAATCTCGTCAGGCACATGCCGGTGCTCGACAAGCACCGGGTGGAAGACATCCTGCGGGTGAGGGTGCAGAACAACTGCCTGGTGATCCGCACGCCGCTTTCCAATACCGCCGAGAATGCGTTCATGCAGGCCCACCTCGACGGGATCACTGGGACGGCCCTCGTGCTCGTGCAGCGGAAGAACGGCGACCAGGCCGCTGGCGAGGTCGAGCCGTTTAGCTTCACCCTCAGCATCACCGACTACACCACTCCGAAGCAGACCACTTCACTGGTCATCAACTCGGCGTACGAACAGAACCAGTTCAGCATCTCCCGCTCGCTGCAATTCACGGACGGCCGGTTCAACCAGGTGATCCTCACGCAGCAGCACAGCCCGCAGTCCAGCGGGGGCGGGCTGCTTCGATTGATCGTGACCGACGCGAAGGTAGCGGGCGCCGCGCCGACGCAACTGAATTTCGAAGCCCCGGACTTCTTTTCGTTCCTTCGCGAGCACCCCCAGGAAGCCAACCAGTACCTGCGGCCTCTGCTGCGCGAAGTCGGGCAGGAGTCGGTCTTCGCCCCCGAGCCCATGGTCGCCTGGCAGATCTTCTCGGATTTGTGGACCCCCGACCCGCAAGTCACCAAGAAGGTGCAGCACCTGCTGCCGCGACTGGACGACGAGAATTATCGCATTCGCATCAATGCGCTGTGGAAGTTGCACAACCTCGGGACCGACGGGGCCGCGGTCATGGTCCACATGGATCGCACGCGGCTCTCACCCGAGCAGAACATGCTCATCGACCGCGCGCTGGTGCAATACGCGCAGCTCCCCGCGCGGGACGCCGCCCGCCTGCGATCGGACCCGGCATTTCTGCTGGACTGCCTCTACAGCGAGGACATCACCATCCGCCGAGCCGCCCTTAGCCGGCTCAACAAGATCGCCAAGGGGAACCTGCCCTTCGACGTGACCGCCGACGCGGTCACCCGCGCCAGGGCCGTCGCCCTTCTCCGCCAACAGTTGCTCGGGCAGCCTCGCGGGAAGTGAGGCTTCGCCGTGGCATGGGCGTCCCCGCCCATGCAAATCGCGTTCAATCACGCGGTCACAGTTTGAGTTTGCGCGCTGGCGCGCCCCATTCGGGTGCGGTACGACATTCCCATGAAGAGTCCCGATGGCGCGACGCGGCCCGGATGGTACGACGGCATCTCTGTCCCCGACTATCCACAGCCACCCGCGGGCCAGACCCGAACGGACGTGTGCGTGGTCGGCGCGGGAATCGCGGGACTGACCACCGCATACCTGCTCGCCGGAGAAGGAAAGAAAGTCATTGTCCTGGACGAGGGGCCGATCGGGTCGGGGCAGACGGGACGGACCAGCGCGCATCTCGCCAGCGCGATTGACGACCGGTTCCAGGAGATCGAGCGCATCCTCGGTGAGGAAGCCTCGCGCATCCAGTACGAAAGCCACGCGGCCGCGATTGACAGGATCGAGCGGATCGCGCGGGACGAAGGGATCGACTGCGATTTCAAGCGACTGAACGCGTATCTCTTTCCACTTCCCAGCGACCCGCCGGATTTCCTCGATAACGAGTTGGCCGCGGCACATCGGGCCGGCTTTTCGGACAGCGAAAAGGCGACGCGCGTCACGCTCGCCGGCTACGAGACCGGCCCCTGCATCCGCTTCGGCAATCAGGCCCGCTTCCATCCTCTCAAGTACCTCATCGGCCTCGCGAAAGCATTCGAGAAACGCGGTGGCAAGATCTACAGCGGCTGTCGCGTGAAAGACGTGCAGGGCGCCGACCCCAAGAAAAACCAGCCCGCGCGCGCCACGATTGACGACGGCCCCTCATCCGTGCTGGCGGATGCAATCGTGGTCGCCACCAACACACCCGCCCCGATCAACGACTGGTTCGGCATCTACACGAAACAAGCGTCCTACCGCACGTATGTGGTCGCGATGCAGGTGCCCCGGGGCTCGGTCACCGACGCACTCTACTGGGATAGCGGGGACCCGTATCACTACGTCCGCCTCGAAGCTCCTGACCTCCTGCTCGTCGGCGGGGAAGACCACAAGACCGGGCACGGCCCCCAGGGCGAGCAGCCCTTCGAGCGGCTCATCGCCTGGACGAAAGAAAAGTTCCCCATGGCCGGCGCAGTGAAGTACCGCTGGTCCGGGCAAGTGCAGGAGCCCGCAGACGGTCCCGCATTCATCGGCCGTGCGCTGACGGCTAACGAAAATGTCTACGTGATCACAGGTGACTCGGGAATGGGCCTCACCCACGGCACGCTCGGCGCGATATTGATCACGGACCTGATCATGGGCCGGCCCAACGAATGGGAGAAGGTGTACGACCCCGGCCGCAAGGAATTCAATACCGAGTTCGTCAAGGAAAACGCCGACGTGGTCGTGCAGTACAAGGACTTGCTCACGCCCGGCCAAGTCCGCTCGCCGGACGAGTTAAAACCTGGCCAGGGCGCGGTGATGCGCGAAGGACTCTCAAAGCTGGCGGTGTACAAGGACGACTCCGGCCGTGTTCACAAACTCTCGGCAGTTTGCACGCACCTCCAGTGCGTTGTTCGATGGAACGGAATCGAAAAATCATGGGACTGCCCCTGCCACGGCAGCCGCTTCGACCCTATGGGAAAGGTCGTCATGGGCCCCGCAATTGACAATCTCAAGCCAGTTCCATGAGGGCCGCGGAACCCTCCCGCTTCGCCTTGGCAAGAGCCGGCTTGGGCAGGAAAAACTCGTCCGAATCAATGAGCTTAAAAGCCCGCGTGTGCCGCTGCGGAATGAACCAGATCTCGCGCCGAGGGTTGACCAGCATCAGGTAACACTCTGACGTTTCCGAGGGGTTGTAGATCCCCAGGACTTTGTAGACGTACGCCGGGTCAAATCGCCCGTGTCGGATCGGATGCGGCGTCGGCGGGTGTGCCGACTCCAAGGGCACGATCTCCACGTACAGCCGGTCGGTGAAGTTCATACCGGATTCAAGGCGCGCCCCAGCCGCCTTTCCAAACCGTCTGAGCAGCAAGAGGCATGCCTCAGGCCGCTCCAGGACCGCACGGACATCCCCGCTCGTATAACCCCGCTCGAATTTCCCACTTACCCCCCTTCGAGGCATTCCATGCGCTAACATCGTCGGAAGGACTTCATGCACCAGACGGCGGTAACCACGTGCGAATACTGCGGCAAGCCGGTGCCTTCCGGCAGCCTCGTCTGCCCCAATTGCGGCGCGCTGACGTACCGGCAGCAGCTTGAGCAGATCGCCGGCGAAGCCATGCGGCTCGAGGCGGTGAACCCGCCCGCCGCCGCGATGCTGTGGCGGCAGGCGCTGGATCTGCTGCCCCGGGACTCGCAGCAGTATGCCGACGTCTATCACCGCATCGGCGCGCTGGCGGCGGGGTGGTCACCCGCTCCACAAGAGTCCGGGCCGCCCCCAGTCCCGCCGATGGGCTCCTGGAATCCGGGGGCGCGGGAAATCCCTCAGCCGCTTGCGGGAGAGCGGACTGCCGCTCGACCGCCCGACCCCTGGCCGCTGGCGCTGGCCAAGACACTGGGCTCGATGCTCCTGAGCATCGTGGTGTACTACGTGGTGCTGTTCGGGAACCTGCCCATCGCCATCGGCTTCGTCGTCCTGATGCTCGTCCACGAGATGGGCCACGTGCTGGCGATGCGCTATTACAAGATCAGCGCCAGTCCGCCGATCTTTATTCCCTTCCTTGGCGCCCTGATCAACATGAGGCAGCAGCCGCCCAATGCGCTGGTCGAATCGATCGTCGGCATCGGCGGGCCGCTCCTCGGCACCGTCGGCGCGCTGGCCTGCTATGGGCTGGCCTTCGCGACGCACGGGACCTTGCGACAAGAAATGCTCGTCTGCGCCCAGCTTGCGTTCATGCTGAACCTCTTCAACCTGCTGCCCGTCCCGCCCCTGGACGGCGGGCGGGTCACCGCCGCCATCAGCCCTTGGATCTGGCTGATCGGCCTCGCCGGGCTCGGATGGATGATCCTCGAGTCCCTGATCGGCATGCGCACCAACCCCCAGGAGCACGGCTGGTTCGAGCTGGTTATCCCCGTCCTGATCCTGATGTATGCCCTCCCACGCATCATGCTCACCCTGCGGCTGCGCAAGGCGGGTCTCCCCTACTACCGCGTCAGCCGCCCGGCCTCCTGGACCATGACGGCCATCTACCTCGGCCTGGGTGGCATCCTGACTTTCATGTTCTTCCACCTGGGCGCATGGAACTTCCTCCACCACCCGGGCCTCTAAGCCTTGCGATCCGCCCTGCCAGATGCATGAGGACCCTGCGCCTTGCGTTTAGCCCCGGCCGCCGAGCCCGGCGCTGGCGGAAGCTTTAGATGTGATTCGGCGAACGGCCGTTCGAGCGCACTTCGCGCTCGCCCCCGACGAGTGCCCCTCCCAGCACGGTCGCCACAGCCACCAGCAGCGCAACAATAAATGCGATGGCGGAGAGGAATTCCATAGCGCGATGGTACCAACCGGCGCCAGTGCGGGGACTGCCAGAAATGTGCGGTCCGCGTCCGGGCAAGAGCAACGCGAACGGTGAATTCCGGCCAGGATCTTAGCCCCCGTGAACGCGCTGCAAGAGCGCCATCGCCTGCCGCCATTCGGTGTAAAAATAGGGAATCCGTAGCGTCTGGTGCAGGCGTTTGAGGTCGGCGTGAAACTGCTCGTAGAGGAGATTTTGCCACTCCGTGCTGGTCGAATCACAGAAGAAGATCCGGCAGCCGAACGGGCGGAATGCGTGCACGCTGCAGAGCTTGCCTACCTGAAAGGGACAGCCCCCGGGATGGTCCGCGATGGCATGCGCCGGAGGCAGGTGGTGGACGAAGTGCGCCAGCTCCAGGGTGGTCACGTAAAGCCGGTGTCCGAATTCATCGAAACGGCAGCACCGGCCGGAGATCACGCACAGCGGGCGTCGTTGGTCAATCTGGAGCTGCACCGCTCGATACAACTCGTCCACCGATGACAGTGCGTCCGACCGGCGCGACGCCTTCTGCACCGCGTCGACGAGCGGGTGTAACTCTTCCTGGTGTAGGCGAGTCGATGACATCGGGCGTCGCCTTGCAAACCGCGAGTCGCTTCCCACAATACCGCCCGACGCCGGGCGGTCCTGCTGCGTGGTCCCTCCCGATCGACGTTCAATCTCCACAGGAATCGTATGCGCAAGCTGCTCGTTGCCAACCGAAGTGAAATCGCCATCCGCATTTTCCGGGCGGCGACGGAACTGCGGCTGGGGACGGTGGCAGTCTACACGTACGAGGACCGTTTCTCGCTGCACCGCTTCAAGGCGGACGAGAGCTACCTGATCGGCCCGCCGGAGGGGGGCGCGCCGGTCAAGGGGTATCTCGACATTCCAGCGCTGATCGCGGTGGCGAAGGAGCACGAGGCGGATGCGATCCACCCCGGCTACGGGTTTCTCGCGGAAAACGCCGAGCTCTCGCGGGCCTGCGCCGAGAATGGGATTACGTTCGTCGGCCCCAGCCCGCCGCTTCTGGATAAGTTCGGGGACAAGACCGCCGCGAAGCGGCTGGCAAAGGAAACCGACGTTCCCACGCTTCCCGGCACCGAACACGGAATCACCGATCCGGCCGAAGTGAAAGCCGCCGCAAAGCAGATCGGCTATCCGGTCATCATCAAAGCCAGCTTCGGAGGCGGCGGCCGCGGGATGCGCGTGGTGAAGAACGCCGACGAGCTGATCCCGCGCCTGGAGGAAGCCCAGCGCGAAGCGGGCGCGGCATTCGGTCGCGGCGAAGTCTTTGTCGAGCGGTTCATCTCCCGCGCCAAGCACATCGAAGTGCAAATCCTGGGCGACACGCACGGCAATCTCGTTCACCTCTGGGAGCGCGACTGCTCGGTGCAACGCCGGCACCAGAAGGTCGTCGAGATCGCGCCCAGCATCAACCTGCCGCTCGACCTGCGCCAGCGAATCTGCGAGTCGGCGGTGCGACTGTGCAAAGGCGCAAACTACTTCAACGCCGGGACCGTCGAGTTCCTCCTCGACGTGGACCGCGGCGAGTTCTACTTCATCGAGGTCAACCCCCGCATCCAGGTCGAGCACACGGTGACCGAAGTCGTGACCGGCGTGGATCTGGTCAAGAGCCAGATCCTCGTGGCGCAGGGGCATAAGCTGCACGAGCCGCCGATCAACATACCGACTCAGGAAAAGGTCGAAACCCGCGGCTACGCGATGCAGTGCCGCATCACGACCGAAGACCCGGAGAACCATTTCATCCCGGATTACGGCAGGATCACGACGTACCGCTCGCCGGGAGGGTTTGCGGTGCGCCTCGACGGCGGCAACGGATTCGGCGGCGCCGTCATCACCCCCTACTTCGATTCGCTCCTGGTGAAGATCACCACCTGGGGGACCGACTTCAAGGAATCGATCCACCGAATGGATCGGGCGCTGCGCGAATTCCGCATCCGTGGCGTGAAGACCAACATCCCGTTCCTGGAGAACCTGCTCCGCGCGCCGCAGTTCGAGAGCGGCGAGGCGACGACGACGTTCATCGACAACACGCCGGAGCTGTTCCGCTTCCGCCCCAAGCGCGACCGGGCGACCAAGATCCTCAGCTACCTGGGCGACGTGATCGTCAACGGGCGGCCGGACGTGAAGGGGAAAGTCGATCCGAAGAAGGAATTCGGCGAGCCGATCGTTCCGCGCTTCGCGATGGGCACGCCGCCGCCTCCGGGCCTGCGGAACAAGCTGCTGGAGATCGGGCCGCAGAAGTTCAGTGAGTGGGTGCGAAAACAGAAGCCGCTGCTGATCACGGACACGACTTTTCGCGACGCGCACCAGTCGCTGCTGGCGACCCGTGTGCGGATGCACGACATGCTCGCCGTGGCCGAGGCAGTCGCCCACCTGGCGCCACAGCTTTTCAGTTTGGAGATGTGGGGCGGCGCGACGTTCGACACGTCGATGCGGTTCCTCCAGGAAGACCCGTGGGATCGCCTCGACCAGCTCCGCGCCCGCATCCCCAACATTCCGTTCCAGATGCTGCTGCGGGCCAGCAACGCGGTGGGCTATACCAATTACCCGGACAACGTGGTCACCGAGTTTGTGAAGGCCAGCGCCGCCCACGGCATCGACGTCTTCCGCATCTTCGATTCGCTCAACTGGACCGAGAACATGAAGGTGGCGATGGAGGCGGTGCGGGAGCACACCGGCGCGATTTGTGAAGCCGCCATCTGCTACACGGGCGACATCCTCGACCCGAAGCGCAGCAAGTACAGCCTCGATTACTACGTGAAGATGGCCAAGGAATTGGTGCGGATGGGCACGCACGTCCTGGGCATCAAGGACATGGCGGGCCTCTGCAAGCCGTACGCGGCCCATGCGCTGGTGAAGGCGCTGCGGGACGAAGTGGGCGTGCCGATCCACTTTCACACGCACGATACGAGCGGCATCAATGCCGGCAGCGTCCTCCGTGCCTGCGATGCCGGCGTGGACATCGTCGACGCGGCCCAGGCGTCCATGAGCGGCACCACCAGCCAGCCGAATCTGAATTCAATCGTGGCGGCGCTTCAGCACACGCCGCGGGACACGAAGCTCGATTTGCCCGCCTTGAATCAGCTCAGCGAGTACTGGGAGACCGTCCGGCAGTACTACTACCCCTTCGAGGAGGGCCTCAACAGCGGGACGGCGGAGGTCTACCAGCACGAGATGCCGGGCGGCCAGTACACCAACCTCCGCCAGCAGGCCAAGAGCCTGGGCCTCGAGGGACGCTGGCACGAGATCGCCGACACGTACGCGCAGGTGAACCAGCTCTTCGGCGACATCGTGAAAGTGACGCCTTCGAGCAAAGTCGTAGGCGATCTGGCTCTATACATGGTAACCAACAATCTCACGGCGATGGACGTGCTCTCGCCCGATCGAAAGCTGAATTTCCCGCGCAGTGTCGTGGAGATGATGCAGGGAATGCTGGGCTTTCCCGAAGGCGGATGGCCCAAAGTGTTCCAGAAGATCGTGCTCGACTCGGCGGGCGCCAAGCCGATCAAAGGTCGACCCGGCGCGAAGATGCCGAAGGTGGATTTTGAGAAAACCCGCGAAGAGCTGGCTTCCAAAATCAAACAGGAGCCGCGGGACGTGGACGTGCTCTCGTACCTGCTTTATCCGCAGGTGTTCCTCGATTACGAGAAGCACCTCAAGCACTACGACAACACCAGCGTGATCCCGACGCCGGCGTTTTTCTACGGACTGCAAAGCGGCGAGGAAATCGCCGTTGAGATCGAGCCGGGCAAGACGCTCATCATCCGCTATCTCACGACCGGCGAGCCGCGCGAGGACGGCATGCGCACGATCTTCTTCGAATTGAACGGACAGCCGCGGGAAGTGAATGTCCCGGACCGCTCGCTCGAGGGGCACCTCCACAAGCATCCCAAGGCCGACCCCGAAGACCCCGACCACGTGGCCGCGCCGATGCCGGGGAAGATCAGCACGGTCGCGGTTAGCAAGGGTCAGGCGGTGAAGGAAGGCGAGCGACTTCTCTCGATCGAAGCCATGAAGATGGAGACTGCGGTTTACTCGCCCAGGAAGGCCAAAGTGAAGGACGTGCTCGTGAAGCCTGGCTCCGTCGTCACCGCCGGCGACCTGCTGATCGTGCTGGAAGATCAGACAGGGTGATGCTCCCCTGTGGCACGGGTTTTCAACCCGTGCATGACACCGATATGCCTGGAGCAACTCGTTCACTGAAGCCTTCCCGCACTTGCAGATCACCAGCACGGCTTAAAAACCCGTGCCACGAGCAAGCCGTGCGTCCTGTCAATTCGTATGACCTCGGCAGCCTGCGAAGTCGGCTGCGACCCTTCCGGCTGCACTGGTTCCCGCGGCTCCGGAGCACCAACGATCACGCGGCCGCGCTTCGCAAGCGCGGAACCCTCTTTGCGCCAGCGGCGGTGCTCACCGGGCGCCAGACTGCGGGCCGGGGGCGCGGCTCGAATTCATGGTGGTCAAAAAAGGGATCACTCACCGTTACGTTCGTGTTGCCGATTGAGGAGCGGATCGAACCGCACCAGCTCCCCCTGCTTGCGGGACTGGCGGTGCGAGGCGCGGCGGTGGAACTGACGGGCGATCCGGACCTCCAACTCAAATGGCCCAATGACATCCTCTACGAAGGCCGCAAGCTCGGCGGGCTACTCTGCGAGCGGGTGATGAAGGCGGACCTCGTGGGCATCGGCGTCAACGTGAATGTCGACCCCGGAAAGGCCCCCGCCGCCCTGCGGGAACGAATCACGTCCTTGTCCGCCATTCGCGGGGCGCCGCTGAACCTGAATGACGTCCTGGCGGTGATTGCCGCCCACCTGCGGCTGACCCTCACGCGGGCGACCGACCAACCGTTCGCCGCCCTGCTGCGCGAGTACGACTCGCACAACGCACTGATCGGCCGGCAGGTGTTCGTGACCGACTCGGCGGGGCAGAGCATCCGCGGCCGGTGTGAGGGCCTGGACGCCATGGGCAGACTCCTGCTCCGCCAGCGCGGGAAGCTGCACCACGTCATCTCAGGACAGGTGCAAATCGGGTAAAAGGCGCGGCTACACTGTGCCTCATGCGACCTGGGCGGCTGGAGATCCTCTGGGAGGATGGAGACTACGTTGCGGTACTCAAGCCCGCGGGGCTGGCGACGATCCCGGGCCGCGGCGACGATGACAGTGTGCTGGAGCGCCTGGCGGGTCAGCTTGGGCTCTCCTCCTCGGGCACGCAGGACCCGCGACTCCGCGTGGTCCACCGCCTCGACAAGGACACCACCGGCGTCCTGGTATTCGCAAAAAGCAGGGAAGCCCAGCGCCACCTGTCGCAGCAGTTCCAGAACAACCTTGTCGAGAAGGAATACGTGGCGCTGGTCGCGGGCCGGCCGGTCGAATCCGAAGGCGAGATCGACGCGCCGCTCGCCCGCCATCCCACCAGCCCGCAGCGCATGGCCGTCGTCAGGCACGGCGGCAGGCCGGCACGCACGCTGTGGAAGGCGGAGGAACTGTTCCGCGCGTACGCGCTGCTCCGCGTCTTTCCCAAAACCGGAAAGACCCACCAGATCCGCGTGCACCTGGCGCACATCGGCCTGACGCTGGCGATCGACCCGCTCTATCACCCGCCCACCTCCGGCGGCATCTTTCTCAGCTCCTTCAAGCGAGGATTTCGGCCGTCGGGTGGGCCCGAGCGGCCGCTGATCGATCGGCTGACATTGCATGCCGAGAAGCTCCGATTTATCGATCGAGGCGGGCGACCGATTGCGCTTCAGGCGGCGCTCCCCAAGGATTTTCGCGCGGTGCTCAATGCGCTGCGAAAATACGGCTCGCGCTGAGGCCGGATCGCGTATTCGGTCGGAGACCTCCGACCGAATCATTCATGCTGCTCGGTTTTCAGCGTCAACGTGGCGCGGACGAGATTGAAGGAGTCGAGCACGCCGTCGTCGGGTCGGAGCCGGCCGCCGGAGAAGATGCACCACAGTGTCTTGCCATCGCGGCTGATCCACTTGGTGGGGATCGACCAGAGCAGCCCCTCGCGGCGACCGAAGTGGCCCCAATCGTCGTAGGTCGCGACGACGGTCCACGGGCCCCAAGGCTGCGGAGCGTCGAGGACCCACAATCCGCCGATCGCGCCGTCGTGGCTCCAGGTGGCCAGGTAACGCCGAAGTGGGGCGTCATATACGACGCTGAAGAGCACCTCGGATGGCGGGCGATCGGGATCCGTGAACACCGGCCGGGCGGAGGCCGGGTCTTTTTTCCATGTTGGATTCCCATTAGCGCCGGCGAAGAATTCGTACGCGCCGATTTCCCGGATATGACGCTTGTCCACGCGTGCGAGGACCGCGCCGCGCCGGCCGGTGATCGCGCCATAGATGTAGACGAAAGCGTCGGGCGCGCCGGCGTAGTCGCGGCCGAAATTGATGAACGTACCGCCGTAGAATTGGCCCGGCGATTGAGTGAGCTTCCAGTCGGATGGAATCCAGGTCGCGCCGGCATCGCTGGACCACGCCAGCCGCGCGTACGGGGGATTGGGCTTGGGCTTGCCGGGGAACACGCCCCAGCTCGTGACGAAGGCATACAACACGCCATCGACGCTCAGCAGTGAAACGGGTTTACCGCCGAAGGTCGCCTGGTGTTGGGCGAAGCCGTGCTTCTGATCACCCCAGACGTTGATGCCGTGCACGTCGGGCGGCATGCCGGAGATGCGGGCGAAACCGAGGCTGACGCGGCCCCGGGTATCGCTGTCGCCGTCAAAACCGCCTCCGTCGCCCCAGCCACAGTACACGTCGCCGCTGGCTCCCCATGTCACCGGCCACAGGTCACTTCCATGAGCTTGGCGGATGAGATGATCGAAGTCCCACGTCACTGACGAGATGACGGGACTTGGCTGAGTGGTGGGCCTGGCAAGATCGGCGGTAACCGCTTGCGCCCACGGCAATGTCGCCAGCAGCACGATGACTCCGCGCATACCGTTGATACGCGACGCGAACCGCGCCGTTGGCTCACCGCATGACGACATCCAGCGGCTGCTCGTATTCACGACGCCACTCGAGTCCAAGGAATTGAAACATCCCGCGGAGCACGGGCGAGCCGTGCCGCAGTTCTTCGTACGGCATGTGGTAACAGTATTCCGGGTGCTCCTGGCAGTAGCGCTCGAACTTGCGCCGGGTCGAGTTCAGGACCAGCCGGGATTTGATCGGGGTGCGGGCCCACCACGCGGAGCGGACGCACGTCCGAGTTTCGCGGGTGTTGAAAACGAGCCGAAGCTGCGGAAAGAGCTGTCGCATCCAGTCGAGTGCGGCGGCGAACCGCTTGTAGGATTCATAACCGTAGCGGATCTCCTTGAACCCGATCACTTCTCCCGGGCCGTAGATGGAGATCACCAGTTGCCGCAGGTGATCCATGATCCGCTGTTCGTCACAGGGGGCCAGCCAGGCGAGCTTGTAGAAGTCGGTGGTTCGATTGCCGGCGCCGAGGGCGTAGCACTCGGCGAACTTCTGGAGATGATCCAGCGAGCGGTAGTTTTCGCCGCTGATCCGCACGCCCGGCACCTGATTGAGGAGGCGCAGGATGAGCGTTGAGCCGCTGCGGCCCTGCCCAACGATGACGACGAACGTCACCCCGCGATCTGTGTTGTCCTGTTCGGTTGTCCGCGACAACTGCATGCCTTCGGTGGAAAGCGGCGCCTCATACGGCGCAGGCCGGCGCGTTGGCACGAGATCCGCGACGCCACTGTTCAATCCACTCAGTATCCTGCTCATAACCCAGCTCGATGAGTGCCCCGGGCAGCTCCGGGAGGTCTTGCAGCACTCGCTCCATCCGGGCGCGGTGCTGCGGGCGCGTCCAGCGTTCGAGTGGCGATTGGTCGAGCGGCCGCAGCCCGTTGAGCGTGCTGGTGTCGAAGTCCGGCCGGTGGATCGTGTGGAATGCATCGAACGGGACGCGGGCGCGCTCGCCGGTAAACCGCTCGATCCGTAATTGCTCATCGGCCGGATCGCGCACCAGGCGCTCGTAGCGGACTTCCAAAACATCAGGCGCGAGGCGTTCGCGCCGGAACGACCGGTAATAGCGTCGCCACCGCTCGGGGCCGACGACGTAGCCGAGCGGCCCGCCGGTCTTGCGAACGGAGGTGAGCACGTCGCGGGGGTCGCGCACCATCAGGATGATCCGGAGGTTGGCCGCGCGTCCGGCGTAGAAGTTCCGAAGGGGATCGAGCCGGAAGACGTCGTGGGGAACTTTCGAGATCAGCAGCTCGTGATTCCGCCAGCAATAGGTTGCGGCGCGCCACCCGCCGACTTCACGCCCGAAGCGGCGTGAGGAGGGAAGCCCGTTTTCCAGCATCAGTTGCAGCAGGGTTGTGCCCGACCGGGGGAAGCCGCAGATCAGAATGTGGGTACGAAGAGGGACCAGCCCGAACGCGCCGCTGTCGGGGAGACGGAACGCCGCCATCAGGACCCGGCGCCTCAACCTTTTCCAGGGGCTCCATGCGTCGGAAATGTTGGCGGTCCCGGTTCGGGGCGCGAGCTTCATCCGTCGGTAGCTCCTCGCTGCTCTTTTGGTTTTTGTGCGGCGGCCCCACACGCCGGTGGAGACCCCGCAATGTTGATTACGGAATTGTCGGCGTTTTCTTTCGCACCGATGACATTTTCATGAAGAAATCTCTCGCGGAAGCGCCGAAAACGCTCGCAATCCCGGCTTCCGTGAATTACGGGGGGGCAGGTAGGGTATTGCGGCGGCGTCGCCCGAGCCGATTTGGGGAACCGACCGGCTTCCCATATGGACGTGGATCAATTTCCGAAGAGGTTGGGCATGGCCGGGGATGCGTCCGCGGCGCGCTTGCGGCGTCCGCCGGCAGGTGCGACTTGCGCCGGGTCGGCGGGTTCGAGGCATTCGGGGCAGTCGAACGCCGGACCATTAACCCGGGCGGAGACCGCCAGCGCTTCGATTTCCTGTGCCGGACAGGAACGCAATATCCCGTCGACGTCTTTCCCCTCGAGCCAATCGCGATAGCGGTCTGCCGGCACGATGACTGGCATTCGGTTGTGAATCGGCGCCATCAGTTCGTTGGCCGAGGTCGTGAGGATGGTGAAGGTATCGACCGGCTCCGCCTCGGGCGGACGCCAACAGGACCACAGACCCGCGAACATGAACGAAGTGCCGTCGCGCCGGCGGATGTAGTACGGCTGCTTGGGCGCCCTGCTCCCCTTCCACTCGTAAAACCCGTCGGCGGGGACCAGGCAGCGCTGCGCGTGGAAAGCGTGCCGGAACATCCCGCTGCTCGAGACCGTCTCCGCCCGCGCGTTGATCGGCCGCGACCGGGGCACTCCTTTCGCCCACGACGGAACGAAGCCCCATCGAGCGAGTCGAAGCCTCGCTTGCCCGTCGCGTTCGGTTGCGATCGGCATGAGTTGCGACGGCGCGACGTTGTACCGCGCCTCCCGCTCCAGGATCTCCGCCGGCGCCTGGAGCCATGGAATCAGCTTCAACAGATCCGCAAGCTTAAAGAGCGTGTAACGCCCGCACATGCGGGGGATTATAGGGTGATTGACCCTTCGAGCTATCCCGGGCTGACGTCGGCGCGAAGACGATGTGCCCTGCCTTCGGGTAACATTGCACGGGTATGCTCCGCCGAACATCCCTGTCCGCGTCCGTCCTGTTGCTGGTTGTGCTGGGTGAGGCCTGCGCGGGGCAGGCGGCCGCGCCCGGGATGAAGTCGCAGTCCTTCGACCGTGATCCGGCGTGGGAGGCGCATAACAACCGGGTTCTGCCCGCGAAGGTTCCGACCATCGTGCAGGATTTCGGGTACAGCCCGACGAACGTAGCGGGCAAGGCGCGCGGCGAGATGGGCGGGCGCATTACCCGCGCCTCGGAGCCGGCGTATTACGCGGACAACATCGGCCACAAGACACTCGACGACCCGCTCAGCGCCTCTGGGACATTCGCGGTGACGAAGACGGCCGGCAGCGCCGGTCTTTTCTTCGGGTTCTTCCGGGCCGAGCAGCCCGGGGCGACCGGTCGGCCGATCTCGTCACTGGGCATGGACATGGATTGCGAGGCTGGCGGGGCGCGGCTGGCAGTCCGGCTGATTACCGGGCAGGAAAAGAGCTGCGGGACATTCGTCACCCCGTTCATCCCCGGCCATTTCCGTCCGACGCCGATCCGCAACGACGGCGCCCGCTATCGCTGGACGCTCGAATACGACCCGCAGGCGAACAACGGCAACGGCCGCATCACCTTTGCGATCCATAGTGATGCCAACCCACCCGATGAGCTGCTGAAGCCCAATCTCCCCGGGAGCGCTCGACAGGAGGCGCTCACCCATTTCCCGCACACGACGAGCTTCCAAGTCGACCTTCCTGACGGGTTCAAGAAACAGGGCACGATGTTCGATCACTTCGGCTTGATGAACGGGATGAAGCCGGGCCATCCGACAACGATCTACTTTGACGACCTGGAGTACTGCGGGCGCGCGCAGGACTTTGCGCAGGACCCGCACTGGGATGGCTCGCGCAATCGCGCCAGCTACCAGGCCGTCGACGTCGGCGGCGCGCAGAGCTTTGGCTTCAGCAACACCAGCTACGCCGGCGGCAAGCCGGGAGAGATCGGGGGCACGTTCTGGCGCACGGAGGACAACTGGGGATACTACGCCGATCGGGTCGGGCCCTTGACGCTGGACGAGCGCCTCGAGGCCCGGGGGAAGGTCGTGATGACCGCCGCCGGACCCGATGCCGACATGTGCTTCGGCTGGTTCGGCGCCCATGACGCGAATCACGCGCCCGACAAATCCGGCGATTTCCTGGGCATCCATGTCGGCGGCCCCACGCGGATGGGCCACCCGTTTCTTCCCGCATTCTGCGTCAATCCAAATCTGCGCGGGGCCCTGAAGTCGGGCCCGGCCCTGCTGCCGGGCAAGGCCTACGACTGGCGGCTGCTTTACGACCCGCAGGCCAGCGATGGCGCCGGGGCGATCACCGCCACGCTCGGCGCTGATTCCGTCACGCTCAAGCTGACCAAAGAACAGAAGCGAATGGCCGCCGGAGCGCGCTTCGATCACTTTGGCCTGTTCTCCACGGGACCGGGCGGGCAGATGGTGAAGCTCTACCTCGATGACCTCCAGTACACTGCCGCCCCCGTGCGATGATGTCGTGCCGGAAGGAGTCGGCTTCACCAACCGTCACCGCCATGGGCGCCAAGAACGCCAAGGAAGATGCCGAAGGGCTGAGCCGACGCGGAGACGCGTGATGGGGCCTCGGTTGCTCCTTCTCCGCGTCTCCGTGTCGCCGCGTCTTGTTCTTTCCTTGGCCTTCTTGGCGCCCCTGGCGGCGAAAGCGATGCTCGAGAACGCGGGTTATTCCGGCTCGTCGCCGGTGATATCGACGTACGCCGACAGCACCTCGTTCACGCCGTGCAGGTCAAAGATCGCGCCGCGCAGTGAGTTGCGCAGTTCGACGTAGGCCTTTCGGTAACCGGCGCCGTCGCCCGGTCCGGGCGCGGGCAGCGCGTCCAGGTCAGCCTTGAGAGCCTGCTCGTTCTGCTGGAGGGTCTGAAGAAGGTCGGCGGCGGTTTGATGGTCGGGGATGTTCTGCGGGTTCCCGTCCTCGTCGAGGCTGAAGACCTCCTGGGCGCCGTCGAGTGTGCCGGCCAGCCCGCCGTCGCCCTCGATGCCGTCGAGCGTCTGGAGGATCGACGTCGCGACCGGCTGGAGCTTGGGAAACTGCTGCGCCTTCTGGGCGGCGTCCCTCACCTTCTGCACCGCCGGCAACAGCAACGCGATCAGAATCGCAATGATCGCGATCACCACCAGCAGCTCGATCAGCGTGAAGCCCCGCTTCGTTCGGTTCGTCCGGAGCACAGTGCACCTCCTGAGATGAGAAGTTGCCCGGCAAGCCCGTCGCCGGGCGAGAATTGTCGGTCCCACGGACCGCCGCCGCATATAGCGCCGAAAGAGAGGGAGGTGCGCCGCGTTACAATAATTTCAGAATCCGGGGGCGGAACTACCTAACTTTTGCCTAATTTTATCTCGGGCCCAGGGGAGAATCGCCGCGGTGGCCCGCTTCACATTTCCTTCTCCATCGCCGAGGCGCGGCGTCGCACGGCCTTGTCGGCCTCTTCAAACGCCTCGTCCTGCTTCATGGCGCCGCGGTCCATTTCGTTCCAGATGTTCATCAGCTCCTGGCCGGCGCCGCTGAGTCCCGCGGACGCCAGCGCGTCCTTGTCGGACTGGGCGCCAATATCGAGGATCTGATTGAGGCGGTCCTGGTACATGTCCTGGCTGACGGCGTCGTCCTCGATCCACTGGCCGATCCGGGCGACATCTTTGTCGGTGAGGTTCAGCCGCCCCAGCGCCCGGCCGCGCTCGTTGTTCTCCTTGATCATCCGCAGGCGGCTGACGGTCAGGAGCTCCTTGCTCCGCAGGTTCAGCTCGCGGGCGCTGAGCAGTTGCTCCTGCGTCTTGAGCTCGAAGTCCTGGGCGAGGGCTTTGCGCAGCTCGGGTGATTTCTGAGTGGCCCCCTGCTTGAAGATCTTCTGCTTGTCGACGCTGATCTGCTCGATCTTCTTGAAGAGCCGGTCGCGCTGCTTGGTGAGCAGGATTTCCTCCTTGCGCAGCTCCTGCCGGTCCAGCTCACTGAGCGTCTTCTTCCGGTTGAAAATCTTGTCGATGAGGGCCATTCGTTGATCGAAGAAAGAGTTACCACAGAGAGCACAGAGGACACAGAGAGCACAGAGAAGAGAGTTAGTTCGCAATGCGTTTAATGCCGTCTTTCAGGATGCGCACGTTGAAATTAATGAGGATTGCCAGCCTGAGCTTCGTCGCCCGCAAATAGGAGATCACCTGCGCCGTGTGAATGAGGGCGAGCATTTCGACAGCCTTCAACTCAACGATGACCTTGCCCTCGACAAGAAAGTCCACCTTACCCTCGCCCACCACTTCGCCTCTATACGTGACGACGACGGGCGCCTGGCAGACGAACGGAATGCCGCGCCGCGTGAACTCGATTTCGGTCGCTCGTTCGTACACGGACTCCGAGAAGCCGGGCCCGAGGCAGCGGTGGACCTCGATGGCGGCGCCGGTGATTGCATTGGTGATCCGGTTCAAATCAGGATCCGGCTCGTCTTCCTCGTCCACCGCCAGATCAATGCTCTCCATCCCGTACCCTCCTTCTTCTCTGTGGTCTCTGTGTTCTCTGTGCTCTCTGTGGTAAGTCTTTTCAGCCCCTATCCCGGCTCGGGCTCGGGCTGCCGGGGAGCGGCGGCGGTCGTCGGTTCGGGCGCGGGCTCTGTCACATTGGGGGCGGGCTCCGACGGCGACGGTGTGGCCCGCACCTGCTGTGGGGCCGGCTCCGCAGGTGCGGAAGTCCCCGTCTCGCGCTCCAGCTCATCGAACAAGGCCTGCTCCTCGGGGGTCATGCCGCCGGCGCCGACCGCGCCGACTGAGCCGGCCAGTTCGGCGCTGGCCTCCAATTCCGCAAGAACTTCCTCCGCCTTCACCGCGTCGGCGGTCATCTCATCGGTGTTGGGCAGGCTCGCCACCTGGCCTTGCTGCACCAGCTCCAGGTTGTGCAGGTGTGTGCTGACGACGTTCACCTGCTGGTTCAGAACGGAAAGCAATTGCTGGCGGCGCTCCAGGTCCTTGCGAAGCTGAAGGAGCTGGCTGGTGATCCGTTTTTTCCCGATCGCACTGTTGGAGTTCTTGAACTGCTCCTTGAGGCCGGCCTCCTGCTGCTCCAGGACGCTCATCTCTTCGTAGGCGCGGTCGCGCTGCTGCGAGAGCGCGGCGCGGCGCTCGGAGAGGAAGGCGATCTTCTTTTCGCTGTCGCCCTTGCGGGCGAACAGCGCCTTGACGCGTTCGATCAAGGGCATGGCGGCTCCTGGGGCGGTCGACGCGGGGGACGACACGGGGGCGGTTCCCTCCCGGAACAGCACCACCCGCCCGTCCAGCCGCTTGGCGACCAGGCCCGGGTTGTTCTTCGCGTACGTCTTCAGCTCCGCCTCGACCACCTGCACCGGCAGGTGGGTCTTGGCGGTGATCTTGTCGGCGTTCACGCCGCTGGTCAGCAGGTCAACCTTGCTCTCTTCGATCATCTCGCGGACGCGCTGGCGCTTCTCGTTTTCGTCCTCGGGGTCGAACAGGTCGGACAAGGCCTTGGTTTCGAGGGGCCCGGTGATGGTCCACCCGCCCGCGTCGTTGGGCTCGACCAGAACGACAGTGCGATCTGCCCGCCGATCCGCGATTTCGTGCGCCTCCATCGTGAACCCGCTGGTGCTCAGCAGCACGACGGTGGTCGGCGCGCCGCCCAGCGACGGCGGCATCTGGCTCAGCACCTTGTTCACCTCCGTGGGCGTCATCGGCTGGGGCTCTTCGCCTCGCAGCAGCGCCCGCGTGGGCGAGACGCACACCACCCGCAGCCGCCCCACCGTCGTCCGCAGGACCAGCATCTTCTTCTGCGACAGCGTGACCTCGATCACCTCACCCACTGGCATGCGGCCCTGAAGCTCGCGGTCGGGGAGGTTCATCTCACTCATCATGCGCTTCAGCTCGACCGAGCGGTCGGTGCGGCTTACGTCCCGCGTGAAGGCGGTGATGGGCCGCCGGCCCAGCGTCGTGTCGAGGCGCAGCCGCTCGTCTTCCAGCAGCCGTTCCACGTGCTGGATCAGCGCCTGCTCGCGCTGGCGGTGGGCGAGCGGGTCGGTCGAGTTTTTCGCCATGTCGGACAACGTCTGCTCCTTCGCGTCTGTCGCGTGCGCCTCCGGTGGAATTATACCTCCGTGTCACCACCGAAGACGGGCGAATTCACTGCGCAGGGTAGCGTGTTTCTGACGTGCGGGAAAGCGGTTATAGCAATGAGGGCGGATTGGAATTCCCGTGCCTCCCGGGCCCCGGCGGCCCCGCCCATTTCCGTCGCGTTCAAGTTGAGCAATCGATCTTGCCCACTATAATTCCCCCTTTTCTCGCGGGCGGAGCGGGACGTTTGAGATGGGACTGATCGTCCAGAAATTCGGCGGGACCAGCGTCGCGGACGCGCAGAAGATCCACGCCGCCGCGCGGCGCGCGGTGGCGGTCAAGAACAGGGGAAACCAGGTCGTGGTCGTCGTCAGCGCGATGGGCGACACCACTGACGACCTCCTGGCGCTGGCCAAGCGGGTCTGCGACAATCCCCCCAAGCGCGAGCTCGACCAGTTGCTCGCCACCGGCGAGCAGCAGACGATCGCGCTGATGGCCATGGCCCTCCACGCCCAAGGCCACGAGGCGATCAGCTTCACCGCGGGGCAGATCGGGCTCGTCACCGACAACGCCTTCTCGAAGGCGCGCATTCAATCGATCAACAAGCAGCGGATTTTCGAGCAGCTCAACACGGGCAAGATCGTGATCGTCGCGGGCTTCCAGGGCGTGACGCCGGAGGGGGATTACACGACGCTGGGCCGGGGCGGCAGCAACGCCACCCTCGTGGCCCTGGGCGCGGTCCTGAAGGCAGACGTCTGCGAGAATTACACCGACGTCGACGGCATCTACACCGCCGACCCCCGTATCGTGAAAGACGCCCGCAAGGTGGACCGAATCAGCTACGACGAGATGCTCGAGCTGTCGGGCCTGGGCGCCTCGGTCCTCCAGACGCGGGCGGTCGAGTTCGCCAAGAAATATTGCGTGCCGCTGCACGTCCGCAACAGCCAGAACGACCACGAGGGGACCTGGATCGTCGCGGAGACGAAAAACATGGAACACATTGTCGTATCCGGCGCCGCGCTGAAGAAGGACCTGATCCGCGTCACGATCAAGAACGTGCCCGACCGCCCCGGGATCGCGGCCAAGATCTTCGGCGACATCGCGTCCGCCAACATCGTCGTCGATGACATCATCCAGAATGTCATGGACGACAACACCGCCAACATCAGCTTCACCGTCGAGCACGGCGACCTGCACGACATCAAGCCCGCCGTCGAACGGATCAACCGGGAGCTGGGCGCCAAGGCCACCGCGACCTACCAGAGCGAACTGGCGAAGGTGAGCGTCGTCGGCGTCGGCATGCGCACCCACACCGGCGTCGCCCAGCGCATGTTCAAGACCCTTGCCGACGCCAAGATCAACATCCAGAACATCACCACCAGCGAGATCAAGATCAGTTGCATCATCAACAAGGACGACGGACCCCGCGCCCTCCAACTCGTCCACGACGCCTTCGAGCTGAGCAAGACGAAATAGCGCTCGCACTTGTTCTGACCTTCGCGTCCGTCGCGCCCTCGCGTTCAATCAAATCGCGGTTACCGCGAAGGTGCGAAGGACGCGAAGAAACACGGCGGCGAACCGCGGTCCGGTTGAAAAAGATCGCGACAGCTGTCATATTCGTGTCGGGCCAGGTTAATTGTTTTCACTTCACGGAAGGAATAACTCATGACCGACACCGGACCGACTCCCCCGCCCGGCTCGACGCCGCCCCCCGGCACGCCGCCTCCCGGCACGCCACTGAACTACGGGACCCCCACCGCCGCGACCGGCTACACCGGCCCCACGCCCACGTCGGATGACCGCACCATGGGCATGCTGGCGCATTTGCTGGGCATTGTCGGGTTTATCGGGCCGCTGATTATCTGGCTCATCAAGAAGGACCAGAGCCCGTTCGTGAACGACCAGGGGAAAGAGGCGCTCAATTTCCACCTCACGCTGCTGATCGGAATCCTCGTCGGCATCGCCACCTCCTGCCTGGGGATCGGCTTCGTCATCATCCTGGCGGTCTGGGTGTGCGGCGTGGTGTTCAGCATCCTGGGCGCGATGAAAGCGAACCAGGGGATCGCCTATCGTTACCCGTTCAACATTCGATTCATCAAGTAAGGCCGAGTCCTGCACATGAGACCGGCAGGTCGCGCAACCCGCGGCGTGCCGGTCTTTTTTTGCCCGGGAAAATGTCTTGACAGCTTGCACTATCTCACTAAGCTTAGTCTTCTAAGTGACAGCCATGCCCCAGCAGACACCGACCGAGCGAGAGTTGGAGATCCTCAAGGTTTTGTGGACTCGCGGCCAGGCCAGCGTCCGCGAGGTGCACGAGCAGATGAGCCGCTCGGCCCCCATCGTGCAGAACACCGTCCAGGCGTTTTTGCGCACGATGGAGGAGAAGGGGCTCGTGAAGCACCGGACCGAGGGGCGCACGTTTATCTACCGCCCGGTGCCGCAGCACGAGGACACGAAAAAGCGGCTGGTGTCACGCGTCCTCCAACGGGTCTTCGACGGGGCGATGGATCAGCTCGTGCAGAGCGTCTTATCGCTTCGCGATCCCACGCCCGACGAGTTGGCAAAGCTCCAGGCGATGCTCGACCAGGCGAAGGGCCGCGGGCCAGCGCGTGAGAAGAAAGGGGGAAGGCCATGATGCGACTCGCGCAATTCGTGGCGGCACACGGGCCGATGCTCATTGTCGGCGCGACCGCTCTTCTCCTGGCTGGCACGATCGCCCTGCTTCTCCAGCGCTCGCCGATTCATCGCCAGCGAATCGCGGAGATGACGATGCTGGGCGTGCTGGTGTGGCTCGTCCTGGCTTGCGTGCCCATGGAGAGGTGGTCGCTAATGGCGACCCGGCCGCGCCAAACGCGGGCAAGCTCGTCATTGGTCTCCCCTGCTTCAACTGAATCCGCTGATTTTCCATCGGACTGGCAGTCGGTTCTCGCGACGCTGGTTCGTCCCGCACCGTCAACGCCACAGCGGCCCGGGGACCGTGTTTCGCCAGACGTGAGCACGGCCCGGGCCGCTTCTTCAGAATTGCCGTCGCGTACGATCCGGCCTAAGGCCTTCGCTTTGCCCTCACTCAGGACGAACCGAGTGCTCGTGTGGGCCTACCTGGCGGGCGCCGCGGCATGTGCCGGTTGGCTGCTTCTCGGTCACGTGCTCCTCTGGCGCGTCGTGCGACGGGCAAAGCGTCCGGAGAGTGGGCTTGCGGGTCTATTCAAGGAAGCATGCGAAGCAGTCGGCGTGCGCGGGGCGCGCGTTTTGGTCGTCTCGGCCCCGCTGCGGCCGGTGTCGTGCGGATTGCTCCGCCCCACGGTGTTGCTCGGCGCTGACGACTGCGCCGAACCGAACCGCGCGCGGCTCAGGCAGGTGCTGCTCCACGAAGCCGCCCACCTGCGCCAGCGCGACGCATGGGGCAACGCGCTGTTCAATCTGGCGATGCCGTTGCTCTACTTTCATCCGCTCTATTGGGTGCTGAGGTCCAGGACGTCGCTGGCGCGCGAGATGGTGGCGGACGACATTGCCGCTTCCAGCACCAGCCGCGCCGCTTACGCGGCCGACTTGCTGGAACTGGCTCGCGCCCGCAGCGGCTACCGCCCGGCGCCGCTTGCCGCGATCGGCATCTTCCGTTCCCCTTCGCATTTCTACAGGAGAATGCACATGCTCATGCAGCGCAACATTCGACTGGAAAATCGGTGCTCCCTCGTGTGGAAGCTGATCAGCGGCGCCGCGTGCGCCGGCGTGCTCTTTGCCGCCAGCGCCACGCTCGGCGTCCGTGCCCAGGCCCAGGAATCCCCCAAACCGGTCGAAATCAAGCAGGAAACGCTCGACCGTGATCTTCTGGACGCGAAGTCGGCCCTGAGGCAGGCGCTCGCGGACCGCGAGGCGTTCCTCAAGCAGGCGAAGGCCGGCCTCAGTCGCGAGGACTTCAAGGCGGGCACAATCTTCGATGATCCGATCAATCAGGCCCAAGTGGACCTGCAGGTTGCCCGCAGTACGTTCGGAGAGAAGTCGCCGCAGGTCGTGGAGCTCGCCACCCGGCTGCGGGCCATGCGCGACATTGAAAAACAGCAGACCGGGGAACGGCAGGAGACCATCGCGGCCCGGAAGTCCGAACTCGATTCCCGCGTGGCCCTCGCCCAGAAGAACCTCGACGAGGTGCAGGCGGCGCAGCAGTCGGTCCGCTCGGCGGCCGAGGACGACGACGCAACCCAGCCCTCAGAACGGGAGTTGCGCGCCATCCGTCGGCGCGCCGAGCTTCAGGCCATGCAGGCCCGCGAGCAGGCGGACGCCAGCCGCGCCCAGGCCGATCAGGTTCGAAAGTCAATGGAAATCGAGCTCCAGAAGAGTCGCGCGGAGGTGGACCAGCTTAAGGCGCAGCTCCTCCAGGCCGAGGCGAGCATGAAGCAGGCCATGGAGCGGATGAGGCAGGAGCAGGACGGGCTGGCAGCCCGCGGGCAGTTCGACGCGGAAGGCGCCGCCAAGCATGTGGACGAACAGCATGCCCAGGCGTACAAGAACGAGCAGGTCCGCAAACAGATCGACCAGATTATCGTTGATAAGCTGAACAAGGAGTTCGATGGCAAAAAAGCCGTCGACATCGAGGAACTGGTTCGCCGGACCTACCTCGACGTGGCCGGCCGGCTGCCCACGCCCGACGAACGGATCGCTACAGAACAGGCACTCAAGAAGCACCTCCATAATGCCAATCAATACATCCCCAATTCTCCGAAGCCAGGAACGGAGCCCCGCCGCGAAGAAGCGGGTCGCACCAGTTCGGTCGGGGCGCAACTGAATGCCGCCGTCGGCGGGCTGCGGCAGCAGCTCGACCTGGTGGCTCTGGCCAACAGCTATGCCGATGCGGTCGGCAGCATCGCCGCCGCACGGGAGGAATTCGAAGCTTCCGCCACGGACGTGCACGCGCGTTCGGCGGCAAAGGCGAAGCTCGCCGCCGCCGAGCAGAAGGCGCACCTCCTTCGTTCGATCACCGAGGCCGCCCTCCAGCAGGCGAAGCAGGAATACGACCTCGCCCGCAAGCGCGTCGAGGCGGGCGCCGCCCCGCCCAACGACGCCATCGAGGCCGAGGGCCGCATGCGGATCCTCTCGCTCATTTTGCAATCACCCCCGGATCACAAATCATCAGACCTTCAGGGACAGTGATTCTTCGAGCCCAACGTGGCACGGGCTTCCAGGTGCGTGGACCGGGACGCTAAAAGACCCGGCGCGGGTTCGGCGTGGAAAAAACCACGCTTCGCCGTGCAGGCATTTGCTTCTCTTCTCGGCACGAAATGCCTCCGCGGCGCGAGTGGGTGATTCCACATACCACCCGTGGCCGTCACGAAGCGTCCCCGGCCACGGGCTGGAAGCCCGCGCCACGTGACTCGCACCAGTCGCGCCACATGAATCGGTAGAGGCTTTCGAGATTCCGTGTGTAACGAACCGGATCCGTCAGCAGGGAAGCGAGCATTCGCGCGCGAAGAGATGAGCGGATCGACGAAAGACGCTGACGGTCGCGCGCGAGCTCGACCGCGATTCGCACATACTCGTCGGGCGTCTCCGCCAATAGCTCCTGAAGCGCAACATGGGTGAGCATCGTGACGCCGGCCCGGCCCACGGCGGTGCTGCCGACCAGCGACACGAGCGGCACGCCCATCCAGAGCGCGTCGAGACTGGTCGTGTGCCCGCCGTAGGGGAACGGATCCAGCGCGATGTCGATCTGCTGATAGAGCTTCAGGTATTCGTTGCGAGGACGCACGTCGAAGATGATAAGTCGATCGGGGGAGATGCCGTGGCGCGCGAATCGCTCGACCGCCGAGGGGCTGCCGGCCGCGCCGCCGACGATCAGGACGGCCAATCTCGAATCGGGCACCGCCGCCAGGAGGCCAGACCAAAGTGCCATCACGTCTTCATTGATCTTCGCGAAGCTGTTCAGGGAGCCGAATGTGATCCGGCCGCTCTCGAGCACAGGCAACCCTGAGACCTCCGGCGTCTCTTCGGCGGGACCGTAGCACCAGTAAGTGTCCGGGAGCCGCGCGATCCGCTCGGTGTGGAACATTTCGCTTGCGCCCGGCGGGTCGAGGTGCACGTCACTCACCGCCCAGTCCATCGCGCGCATCCCGCTGGTGCCGGGGTAAGCGAGATACGTAACCTGCACCGGGGCGGGGCGGCGGGCAAAAACCGCGAGCCGGTTTTTGCCCATGTGCAGCGTCAGGTCCACGAAGATGTCGATCCGATCGGCGCGGACTTGCTCGGCCAGTTGCGCGTCGCCTAGCCCGCGGGTGTCGCGCCAGTACGTGGCGTAGGAGCGGAACCGTTCGGTCACTTCATCAGAATTCTCGACATCGGAATAACAGAAAACCTCGAACTGCCGGCGGTCGTGCGACCGCAGGACCGGCTCGAGGCAGAAGCCGGTCACGTGCCGGCTGAAGCTGGCGGCGCTGTATCCGATGCGCAGCGGGCGATCGGGATTGCGATCGTTGTCGTGAGGACGGGAGGTCGCGCTCAGCGGATCGGCGTGCCGAACGCCCCACCGCAAATGCTCCGCAAACACCTCCTGTGGCGAGGCGCGCGGGTCGTACTGGAGCGCGTAGACCAGGTTGCTGTGGGCGGCGCGGAAGTCGGGCTTGAGCTCGATGGCCCGGCGGAAACAGTCGACCGCCTCCGCAATGCGGCCCGCTTCGCGCAGCACACTGCCGAGCTGGCTCATGACGGCGGGGTCGGCCGCTCGCGAGATCACTTCACGATACCACTGAATGGCCTCGTCCAATCGGCCCTGCTTGCGGGCCATGTACCCGAGATTGACGCGGGCCGGGGCGTTGGCGGGGTCGAGTTGGATCGCCTGCCGGCAGGCGGACCGGGCCAGCTCCAGTTGCCCCATCTGTGCCAGGACCGCGCCGGCGTCGACGTGCACCTCGACGAAATCCGGCTTCAGCTCCGCGGCACGTTTGAAACAACGGATGGCATCCCCCAACCGGCCGAGCGATCGGTAGACGCCCCCGAGCTGATAGTGCACCTGGGCCCGCGCGGGCCAGGCCGACGCCACTCGCAAAAGCAGCTCGAGGGCCTCGCCCGATCTCCCCTGCCGCTGGAGTGTGATTCCCAAGTAGTAGACGAGATCGCCGCGCGCGGGCTCTTTCCCGGCGGCGTCACGGAGCAGCATTTCCGCCTCGGCCAGGCGATTGCGATCGATCAGCCGGAAAACCTCCGGAAGCACATCGGGCAATTGGCAACCTCCGCAGGCGGATTGTACGGCGCGGGGCGGAGGGGCAATTTCAATCCTGCTGAAATGATCAACTTCCGGCGCCACTTCACGTATGATTCGTCCGGCATGGACATCGTCACCGCCATCACGGGGGCCAGCGGCGCGCTATACGCGCAGCGGTTCATCCAGGGACTCGTCGCCGCGGGGGTGAACGTGCACCTGGTGGTCTCGCCTCTGGGTCGGCGGCTGCTGCACGACGAGCTGGGCATGGAAACGGTCGATCCGGCGGCGCTCGCCGGCGCCGAGAAGCACACGGTCATCCACTACAACTACAACGACGTCGGCAGCAAGCTCGCCAGCGGATCATTCCTGCACGACGGGATGGTGATCGTTCCGTGCAGCAGCAACACGCTGGCGGAGGTGGCGCACGGGATCGGCGACAACCTCGTGGCCCGCGCCGCGGCGGTGACGCTCAAGGAGCGCCGCCGGCTGGTCCTCGCCCACCGCGAGATGCCGCTCTCGCCCATCGACGTCAACAACTACAAGATCCTGACCGACGCCGGTGCGATCGTGGCGCCCTGCAATCCGGGCTTGTATCTGAATCCGACGACCGTGGGCGAAGTGGTGGATTTCGTGGCCGGCAAGCTGCTCGACCTCGTCGGCGTCCATCACGTCTTCGACACGAGATGGGACCCCAAGCGGGTGCGCTGATTTCCGATTGCCGATTTGCGATTGCCGATTCAAACGCGGGTTATCGTTCATGACAGAAGTTGCGTCCAATCCGCCCGCTCCGCAATCGGAAATCGGAATTCGGAAATCGGCAATCTCCCGGCTTTCCGCGTTCGCGGACGACATCAAGATCCACCACACCGTGTTTGCGATGCCGTTCGCGCTGCTGGCGACGTTCATGGCGGCCGGCGGGATGCCGCCGATTGGCGTGCTGCTCCTGATCCTGCTGTGCATGGTGACGGCACGGACGATCGCCATGTCCGCGAATCGGCTGCTCGACGCGAAGCTCGACGCGATGAACCCGCGGACGGCCCGCCGGGCGATACCCAGCGGGCGACTTTCCGCCGCATTCTTTGCAGCGGCAGTCGCGGTGTGCGCCGCGCTGTTCGTGGCCGCGACGGTGGGGTTCTGGCGGATCTATCACAACCCGTGGCCGCTCGTCTTCGCGGTGCCGGTGCTCGCGTTCGTCAGCGCCTACCCGCTGCTCAAGCGGTCCACGCGATTGTGTCATTACTACCTAGGCGCCGCGCTCGCCCTGGCGCCGCTGTGCGCGTGGGTGGCGGTCAGCGGGGGCTTGGCGGTTCCGCCCCTGTTTATGGCATTGGCCGTCCTCTGCTGGACGGCCGGGTTCGACATCATCTACGCCTGCCAGGATTACGAAGTGGACGTGAAGTGCGGCCTGTTCTCCGTCCCCTCGCGGCTGGGCATCGGCCGGGCGCTGTGGGTGGCGCGCCTGACTCACGGAGCGAGCATCGTATTCCTCGTGGCATTGGGGCTGTCATCGCCGAGCCTGGGCGCGCTCTATTTCGGGGGGGTGGCCCTGGCGGTCGTCCTGCTCCTCGCCGAGCACAGCCTTGTGAAGGCTGACGACCTTTCCAAAGTGGGACTCGCCTTCTTTACCCTCAATGGGGTCATCAGTCTCGCGCTGGGGACTCTCGGGATCATCGACGTGTTCCTGCGCCGACCATGAAGGGGGCGAGGGAAGTAGCGTTACTCCAGCGGCGGGTACTTGCCGAGTTTGCGCTGGAGCGATCGGCGATGCAGCCCCAGCTTTCGGGCCGCCAGCGAAATGTTGCCGTCGCAGTCGTGCAGAATTCGCTGGATGTGCTCCCACTCGACGCGGGCCAGCGAAGGGGTCTCCACGTTGGGCACGGGACCCGCCTCAGGGCCCGCGAAGGCCGCGAGGATCTCATCGGTATCGAGCGGCTTTTGCAGGTAATTGATGGCGCCGCGGCGGACCGCCTCCACCGCCGTGGCGATGCTGCCGTAGCCCGTCAGCACGACCATCCGGATCCCGGGGAAGCGGCTGGCGAGTTCCGAAACCAACTCGAGCCCGGAAACCTCCGGCATCCGAAGATCGATGATTGCTCCCTGTGGGCTCATGGTGGTCGCGACGTTCAATGCCTCCGACGCGGAGCCGGCGCCGTGCGCCTCCAGGCCGCGGCTCTGGATCGCCTTCAGAAGGCGGGTGCGGAACGCCTCGTCGTCGTCCACCACCAGAAACCGGCGCGGGATTTTGTTTTTCGGCTGCTCCATGGCGTTGTTCAGCGCCGCACCCCATTGTTGGCGGCCGAATCCGGCAGCTCAAGGACGGCGGTCGTGCCGGCGCCGGGCTGCGAATCGATCGAAAAGTTCGCCCCACATTGCTGCGCCACCAGGCGCACGAGGAACAGTCCCAGCCCCATGCCTCGGCCGGGCTCCTTGGTGGTGAAGAACGGCTGGCCCGCCCGGCGGAGCATTTCCTCCGACATTCCCGCCCCCTCGTCGCGCACCTCGAAGCGCACGTTCCCGTTGTTCCTCCCGACGCGGAGCGTCACCGGCTTCTGCGGCGCCGACGCGTCGAACGCGTTTCGCAGCAGGACCAGGAGCGCCTGCTGGAGCGCGCGGGGTGGGGCGTGAACGGCGTCGGTGCCCTCGGCCCGCACGATCCTCAGCCGCGGCAGCTCCTGCTCCGGCAGGCTCTCGCGGAGGTGCGATTCGAGATCACTTAACGCGATCCGGGCCCGGTGCGAGACGTCTTCGCCTATGTCGACCCGCATGCGGTTGAGGATCGTTCGGCAGCGGTCGACCTCGCGTCGGATGAGCCGGGCGTCGTCGAGCACCGACTCGGGCCCCGCGTCGCCGCCGTCGACGCAGCTCCGCTCCAGCTCGCGGGCGACGACCGCGATCGTGCCGAGCGGCGTATTCAGCTCGTGGGCGGCGCCCGCGGCCAGGGTGGTGAGGGCGGCAAGATGCTCGCTCTTTCCCGCCCGCTCGCGGACCGCCGCCAGCTCCCGCTCGCGCTGCCGCAGGGAACGAATGACGCCGCCGATGAACGTCACGATGAGCACGGAGACGAGCACGAGGGCGGCCCAGTTGCCGATCACCCACAGCGTGCGATGGAGCGCCTCGACCCCGAGCGGCAGGTGCCACTTGAGCAGCACGCCGTAGCACGCCGCCACCGACGCGACGACGATCCAGGTCCACCCGGCGCGCAGCACGATCACCGCCATCGCCACGTGGATCAGATAGAGCGACGCGAACGGGTTGAGCGGACCGCCGGTCAGGTACAGCAGGCTGGTGAGCAGCAGGACGTCCAGCAGCAGCGTGGCCTGCACGAGCCACGCCGGCGGCTTGCCGAACGTGGGCAGCGCCGCCAGCACCGCATTGGTCACCGCGGTGATCAGGATGACGGCGAAGATCGGGATAAGCGGCAGCCGCAGCCCCATCGCGAACACCGCGACGGCGGTCGCCGCGATCTGCCCGATCACCGCCAGCCAGCGCAGTCGGGTAATCGCCGCCAGCACGATCTGCGGCTCCTGCGCCGCGGAGAGGAATGCCGAGAAGCGGTGACGTCGTGAGATCTCAATCATGCCGTCAATCCCGGAGACGGGCCCTCTTTCCCTCTCCCGATGTTCCGGAAGAAGGTAGGGTGAGGGTTTGCCGCGCGAGCTCCGATCTCGAACCAGAATCACAATCGAGAAAACCGCCTCCCTACCCTCCCGCGGAGTACCGGAGGAGGGAAATACGGGGGCCTTATCTGCCCGTGCCCTCACGCGCCGCGGTCGATTCTATCGTCACCGTTGAGTGGTGCGACTCCGCGTGTCCGGGAAAACCGCCCGACACGGTGACCAGCCCCTGGGAAGGCCATGTCGCAAATGTGACGCGCACCCAGGCAATATTCCCCGGCGGCTTGACTTCATTCATGCTCATCAACTCGCGTTTGACGGGCTCGGGAACGGTAATCGTTTGTACCGAGTCCACGCGGCCGGCCTGTGGCTCGGCGCCGGCCGCGGAGACGGAAAACTCGGGGTTGGATGCAGAATTCGCTGCCGTGTCCCACAGCACGATCGAGGCGTGCGCGCCGGTCGAGTCTTTGGAAAGGTCGGCGATCTGCATTAGATGATCGTCCGACATGACCGGCGACCAGATGCCCGGCCGCGAGGAGAGCAGCGACATGCCCCCGCCATGTTCCTGATTCAGCATCGTGAGCCAATCCTGAGTCAGCGGCGGCACGACCCAGCGAACGCCGGGCCTCGCCAGCGGCGGCGCCATGTACGGAAGCTTCCCCACCACCGCGTCCGGCTGGTCCATCCGTGCAGAATTCGGGTCCAGCTTCTTGCGAAACAGGATCACCGCGCCCGGCAGGCTGATCGCCAGAAAACCGGCAAGGAACAACAGGTTCATTCGGGTATCACGCTTCACAACGGTCCGCTCGATCATAGCCGATTGCCCCGACGGGGCCGCGTCATACCATGGAGTTTATGCGACGCAGGCTGCCTGCCATTGCGACCCTCCTGTCGCTATTGCTCTGCTCCGCAATCGCTGTGATCTGGGTGCGGAGCTGCGCATGGTCCGCATCGGACGACGCGACAGAGCTTCCCGCGAGAGCGTGGCGAGTCGAGACCTGCCGGGGCAAGTTCGTCCTCATGCATAATTGCCACAACGCCGCGCCGGCAGGGTTGTGGCTGGTAACCACCGTCCATCTCGGATGGGATGGGGAGCAGCGCACGGCCCTGATCAAGGCCCTTGTATGCGATCCGTCCGCCCCGCGCTGGGATCCGTCCAACCCGGCCGAAAGCCAACTGCGGCTGAAGTCACATCTACTGTCGGGAGGGAAGGTCCTGTCGCGGCCGTATGTGTCGGTGCAACTCGCGCCCGCGAGGAGCGCTCGAAATCTTGGCGGGTTTGCTCTCAACGTCGTTCGCCTGGATTTGCCGCAGATGGCGGAGGGCCCACCCCAAGGTTGGAGATATGTGAAATCCCGGCCGGTGCTCTGGTCCGTCGCGATTCCCATGTGGCTGCCCGCGGCACTCGTTGCGGTCGTGCCTCTGCATTACGGGGTCCGCACTGCTCGCAGGCGACGCCGGCGCCGCCACGGCCGGTGCGCCACATGCGGATATGATTTGCGCGCGACGGCCGGCTGCTGCCCCGAGTGTGGCGCGAGCGCGACATCGTCAGCCCCGGCACGGCGAGCGAGTCAGCGGTCCGGCTCCTGCCCCGATGTTTCGTGCACCCCGGTCCAAAGCTCGGCGAACTTCTCGCGAACGTAGGGGTTGAGCTGCTCTTTAAAATCCGCCGGCAGCTTGAGCACCCGGATGAGCTCCTGCACGTCCGCCAGATCTCTAAGTCGGCCGGAGTTGGTTAGGCCGGAGGCAAGCTTCAGCTCTACGAGAGTCGGCAGATTGAGGTAGCGAACGCCGTCGCGCTGGAACGAATGGGCGGACGGGTCGGGGAATGCAACGGGCTTGGGTTTGCCGTCGCCTGGGAATTGACCGCTCACCAGAAACTCCACGCGCACGCCGGTCCGCGTGTCCCTCAGTTGCTTGCTGTTTGGAAACGGCGGGACGAGCCCCTCGAATCGTTCGTGCACCTCGGCGAGCCCCTGGGCAGTGGTGAGGATGTCCACGTCAACCGTCGTGCGATCGTACCCGTGCGCGACCAGCGCCATTCCGCCGGCAATCGCGTAGGGAATCTTGTACTCCTCCAGCTTGGAAGCGATCGCCTTGAGCGTCTGATGTACCGGGTCATCGCGCATAAAAAACCGTCCCGCATTTCTAAGGGCGGTGTCGCCGCCGCGGCGCATGATTTCTTCAAAAACTTCCGTAATGCCTCCCGATTGGGCGTTGTCGCAAAAAGGCCGCTACCACCAGTATACGTCGGCCTGCAATGGCGTGCGGCTATTTGGAGCCGGACAGAATCATCGCCCGCATCAGCTCCGTGGCAGTTTGCGGGTCGTAGCCGTAGATGCCGTCGACGGGCTCGCCGACGAGGCCTGCGGAGAGATCCTCGCGGCTGTAGAAGACGGCGATTCGCTTGCCGACCGTGATGCCGCGGATCTGCGGGGTTTTGGTGTTGCGGAGCGCGGCCTGGCGGGCATAGGCGCGATAGCCGAGGGTCTTGATCGAGACCGCCGGCTGCTTGTAGAGCGAACTGTCGGGCGGGAGGGGCTGTTCGAGTTGCTTGGCCGCCGCGGGGCCGAAGATCGCCGCCAGCTCGTGCTCCGCGGCCGTGGCGAACTCCGGTGATCCGCCGGCCGCGTCCACGATCAGCGTGCCGCCCTGATCGACGAAGGTCTTGATCTCGAGGCGCGCGTTGTCTTTGAACATGAACGCGGTCGTTCCGGTCAGGTGTGCGAGCTTGAGGCCGATCAGGTCGCCGGTGCCGGGCGTGACGTTGGTGACCTGGAGATCGATCTTGTCGCGGTTGTGAAGGACGGCGGCCATGCGGCGCCAGCCGCCCGGCTCGGGATCGGGATTGTCGCCGGCCATGAGCCGGGCCAACTGGACCTTGCGCGTCGGCTGGATCGCCGGGTCCGATTTCACGAGATACGTCTGCCCCTTCTTTTGCAGGTTCTGCCGGTCGGCAGCATAGAGGAACAAGTCGGCGCCGAGCTCGAACAGCTCCTGGCGGGTGCGATCCGCCTTGGTCTGCCAGGCGCGAGACGGGTCGGCGTCGGGGACCATCACCATCAGCTCGCGCACGCCGTTGCTCACCGACAGGGTCGGCGCTCGCACGCGCCACTTGTCGGCGGGGAACTGCTGGCGGGTAAAGATCACGTGATTGGCCGGCAGCGGCCGGGCCTCGTATTTCGGGAACAGCTTCCTGGCCAGCCTCTTCATGCTCTCGTTGAAAGGCTGCTGGGCACAGTCGGCGTTGGCCAGGATCATCCCTCCCTGCTCGACGAAGGTCCGCAGCTTGTCCGCGTGCTCTTGCGAGAACTCGATGTTCTGGCTGCCGGCGATGTAGAGGATCGGGGCGTCGTGCCACTCGTCCGGCGGAACCTTCAGGTTGACGGTCTGCCAGTTGAGGAAGGTTTCGAGCTGCCTGCCGGCCCAGTGGGCGAGATTCGCGGCGTCACGCGGCCGCTCGTTCCAGGCTTCGATCAGCTTGGGCTGCTTCGGCAGGTCGTACTGGAGCTTGTTCATCATCACCGGCGCGCTGCTGCGAGTGAGGAAGACGAGGGCGAAGCAGGTGTCGGGGATGGAGCCGCCCCACGACCCGTCCTGGCCCTGGCGGTGCACGAAGACGTCGGCCCCCTTCTCATACCAGTCGACGGTGCCGAAGTATTTGCGGCCGCTGGCGACCCCGATCCGTTCGATTCCATACATCGTGTACGGGTTGCCCTCGCTGAGCACCTGCTCCACGTGCTGATCCATCCAGGCCAGACCCTTTTCGATGTTCGCGTTGGGGGTGCCTCCCTTGCAGTTGCCCCAGCGGTCGGGGAGGGTGTAGTCCTGCGTGATGAAGAGCGTGGCAATGCCCGCGGCGGTCATGGAAGCTTTCTCTTCCTGATCGCTGCGGTAGGACCAGCCGCCGTCTTCCTTCTGGGCCTTTTTCCACGCGGCATCGACGGTCTTCCAATATGTCGCGGGGACCTCGGCTCCCGCCTCGTCCAGCGCCCACATGCCCAGCACGCCGTACTGGCTGTTACTCAGGTCGTACCACCAGCGAGGCTGCGGGACGAAGCCGACTTCGTTGTCCGACCATGTGGCGGCTTGGCTGCCCTTGGCCAGCCCCGTCCAGTACCCATAAAAGCCGGTGCTCTCGCCTTTCTTGATCAATCCCAGGTCGAGCATCCGCGCGGTGCGCGTGATGACCGCTCGGGTATCGGGCGTTTGCGGCAACAGCGTCCAGACCTGCGCACTGATTCCCAGGCCATAGGTGCTCTGGATGTTGGCGTGCTTGAGGAAGTCGATCGCGGGCTTGAGCTTCGGCTCCTTCGGACTTTCGCCGCTGGCGAGCAGGGCGTAGGTGCTGATCGCGGTGAGCCCGCCCCACTGTCTCTCGGTGAGACTGGTCTGTTGATCCTTCCCGGTGACCTGCGGCTTTTGAACCTGCTCCCAGTTTCCTTCCTTGTTCTGCCTGGAATAGAGAAACGCCTGGCCCTTTTTGATCGCCTGATCCACCTGCTCGGGCGTAACGGCGGCAAAACCATGCGTGAACAAACCGAACAGGACGAGCAGCGCACTGAGTCTGGGCGAACGACGGTGTTCGGTCATGTGCGGCCTTGTGTTGAGCTGCGCATGCGGCGTCCCCGCTACGCCGCGCTTCGGCCGCTATTGAACCACAAGGCCACGCCAATTTCCGCTGCAAACTTTCGTAATCCGAGCGATTCACATGCCGGGGAGCGCGAGGCGGGAGGCTCCCGCCGAGCCCCAATTCTCCAGTGAGCTGCGGCTCGGCAGGAGCCTCGCCCTCCCGGGCAACCGCGCTGTCAAATCTCTAAGCCTGCCCTGCGGGAGCATCGGAGGCCACGTCCGCTTCTTTGGCCAAACTGAGGGCCGCGCCAAGCATAAGGAACGCGAACGCCCCGCCGACAGCGAGGAGTCCCCATTCCAGAGCCGTGCGGGGAATCAGCCGGATGATCAGATCGCACGTCCAACGCCAGGATGCCATCGAGGCCGCGTAGACCTGAGGCGCATAAGCCGCGAGCAGCGCCACTGCCGCTCCGCGCGCGACCCAGCGAAGCGCCCGGGCGGGAACGAAGCAGTAGATCCACGTCAGGTAGGCGGCCGCCAATGTCAGCAGCCAAGGCGCCAGGGGAAGCTGCCCGAAAAGGTACCCGTGAACGACCGGCGGATCGTTCAGGGCGATGACAACGGCAAATGCCGGCGCGAACACGCGGATGAACGGCGCCAATTCCCGCAGGACTCTCGGCAGGCGCGGCGCCGCTACCGCCAGCCCGATCAGCAACGGCGACACGTCTCCCGCCGCAAACGAAACCCTGTAAACCCAGTGCAGCATTGAGAGGTGGACGACCGCTGATGCCAGGGGCAGGGCCAGATACAGCCGCCGCATCGTATGCGCCACCCGCCGGGCGTGATCCGCGTCATCCGCCTTCTGGAATCGCTCGATCACTTCAAACGCGACGAGCATCAATCCAAGCGCCCACCAGACGCCGTAGAAATGCGCTTCGGTGATCGGCCCGCGGCCCTCGAGCCATTTGAACGCCGATGGCATCATCAGCAGCATCGAAAGCTGCATCGCGATCAGCGCGTACGCGTTTCGCGGAACGCGCCCGAACAGCACCCGAAGGACGATGCCTACCTTCGCCAATGCCAGAAGCAGCACGACCGAATTCAGCAGCAGCCCACGGTCGAGGGAAATCGACGACGCCTCGGCGTTGATGAACGCCAGGTCCACCAGGAACGGGATCTCCAGCAGCAGCAGCGTGCGGCCATCACGGACCAGACCGCGCCGTCGGATCAGGTACAGCCCCAGCGCGATCAGGATCATCTCGTAGAAGTTGAGCACCCCGATCAGCGCCAGCAGCTTCCCGATCTCGGCGGTACGCGGGGCCAGGCCCGTGTTGAGCGCGTAACAGCCGGCCAGCATGCTCACGGCGCTCAGAAGGTAGAACGGATTGTGATGGACCAGGAAGGTAACGAGCAGGGAACGCAGGGAGGGACGAAGGGTGTAATTCGTGAGAGTCACGACAATCTCCCAATGCTCCGCTGTGCGGGAATCGGCGGATAAACCCGGGTGTGGAACCGACGCGCAACGGGCCTGAAGCGGTGACCTCCTTTCTCCCTCCGTGAGCGGCGCACCTCGCTCTGGCGCGGCTTGAGCCTTCCCGCGGCGGCCAATCCGCGGCTACACCCTGAAGACGGATTCGACCCAGGTCTGCTTTCAAGCGGCACTCGCTCCAGGGCGCATTATTAGAGCCGGGGCGTGTCGCCCCGGTCTGCACCGCAGGTGCAGGGCTGGGCGAGCGGATTGGGTCGGTGTTGAGCTGGACCTCCGGTCCACACCGGGGCGACACCTCCGGCTCTCATGTGCGACCGCGCTCGTTCGCGTTCGGCGGTGCGCCTCGGGTATCCTTCCGCCCATGAGCCCGGCGGTCGAACAGCTCGTACGCGAGACAATGGAGGTGACTGGCGCGTCGCGGCCCGCCTTGATGGAGGAGGACGCGCCGGTGCTGTCGTCGGACGCATTATCGGCCGACGATTCGTTCTATCTCGTCGGGTTGATCGGCGGAAAGGACGTGGGGAAAAGCGCGCTGGTCAACGCGCTGGCCGGGCGGAATATCACGACTACCAGTGCTTACGGACCGGGCACCGAAGGCGTCATCGCGTATGCCCATGTCTCGCAGGAGGCGCCCTTACAAGAGCTGCTGGAGCGGCAGGTTCCCGGGCAATTCAGGATCGTGACCCACGAGCTGCCGGAGCTGAGGCGCCAAGTCTTACTCGACCTGCCGGACATCGACAGCCATTTCGCCTCCCACCTGCAAGTCACGCGGGCGATGCTGCGGCACATGCTCTACCCGGTGTGGGTACAGAGTGTCGAGAAATACGCCGACCGCCAGCCACAGCAGATGCTGGCTCGGGTCGCCGCGGGAAATGCGCCGAAGAATTTCGTCTTCTGCCTGAACAAGGTGGACCAGCTTCGCGGCCAAGGCGCGGAGCTGGCGGAGGACTTTGGACGTCGGATTCACAAGACGCTCGGATTGGAGGAGCCGCCCAGGGTGTACCTGATCAGTGCGGCGCACCCGGACGAATTTGATCTGCCGGCGCTGCGGTCGGTGCTGGCGCGCGAAAAGACGACGCAGACGGTTCGTGAGTCGCAGGAGCTTGCCGCCCGGCGGCAGGACCGCTCGCTGTTGGCGTGGGTCGATCACCAGCAGCTCCCGCTGCGTGCCGAGCGGCTGGCGCGCCTGCAGCAGGATGCCGAGGAACTGGGCGCCGAGCGGATCGCGCAGCCGCTGATCGATCAGGTGATTCCCCGGCTTCTGGACGACCCGTCGAGCCGCGGAACGATGGCCGAGGAAATCCTGACCGAGCGCGTGGCGCGGTGGCCCCTGGTTCGGCTGGTGCACACGCTCTTGTCGCCCTTGTTCGTCCTGTTGCGTGGCGCGACGGCGCGCACCGCGGCCCCGCTGCAGACGCCGGAGGGACTCGTCGAGCTGGTGCTGAAGGAAACAGGCTACTCGGTCAGCGACCTGGTGCAGACGACGTTCGCGCAGCTTCGCCAATCGCAGCCGACGATGGGCGAGTTGTATGCACACAATCGCCTTTGGGAGCAGATGCCGGCCGACCTCGCCGCCGCCGAGCTGCGACGGAGCCTGGGCTCAACGGTCCTGCGCCAGCGGGAGACCGCCCGCGATCGCCTCACGCGCGGCGGCGCCTGGGCCGCCCCGATCCGGTGGCTGCTCACGATCGGCGCTGTCCTCTGGTTCCCATTCATCCAACCCATTCTGGAAACGATCCTGAACAGTAAGGAGAACCTGTCGCTCTGGACGTGGACCCAGCGGGCGGCCGTGGTCGTCAGCGTGCTGGGCGTCAACTATCTCCTGAAAAGTGCGGGCTTCCTCATCCTCTACTTCATCGCGCTGTGGCTGGCGCTTCGGTGGAACACGCAGCGACGCGTCAACCGCCTGCTGGAGCGGTGGAAGCTGGCGACCGTCCCGGACCCCGGCCTCAATCTGTTTACCCAGACTCTCGCATGGGTGGACGGATTGGTCGCGCCGATCGCGTTTGCCCGTGAGAGGGTGGCCTCGCTGTCGGAACGAGCCGCGGCGTTGCGCGCCGGCCTGAGCAAAGCCGCCTGATGAAGCGCCTTTGCCCCGTCAAGCGTTCTCAACTTTTCCGGGATCGGGCGACAAGTTGTCGCCCCCGGAAGATGCTCGCCCGTCGCCGCCCAGCTTCTCGTGCGCCAACTTCAGCACTTGCCTTGCGTTGGGGTAAGTCACCTTTTTGACGGCCGCCTCGAACGGAAGGAACACGAAGCCCTCGTGCTCGTGGCTGAGCACGATCGCGTCCGGGTCGCAACACGTCTCGCCCAGGAAAAACGCGACGGTCTTGCGAATCAGCCCCTTCTTGCGGTCGCGAAAAAAGTAAGTGATTTCGTGGTGAAAGTCGGGCGTGACCCGCACGTCGGTGATCCCCGTCTCCTCGCGCAGCTCGCGCCGGGCGGCGGCGAGATCGTCCTCGTCGTTCTCCAGGTGCCCCTTGGGAAAATCCCAGTGACGCCCGTAATCCAGCAACAGGTATTGGGGCACGCCATCCGTGGAGGTGCGGTAGATCACGAAGCCGGCGGAGCGCTCCTGGCGGGCCATGCGTCGCTTCTAGCAAGCGACCGCCACGCGTTCAACCCGCGAAGGGCCCGAACGCGTGGCGGCCGTGAAAATCGCTTGCTCAACCTACCCCCCGCTATACAGCGGGTGTGCCGACGCCCGCGAAGTTCAGGATGATCAGGATCACCGCCAGCACGAGGAAGATGATCAGCAAGAGCCGACCGATCCCCGCGCTCATTCCCGCGATCCCGCCGGCGCCGAGCGCCCAGGCGACGAGGGCGATGAGGAAGAACAGAATGCCCACCCAGAAGAGGGTGCCGAGGGTGACAACGGCAAGCATGATTCAACTCCTTGTCACAGGCGGCACTCGCCGCCGGTAAACCGCGTTTCGCGTCCCCTCGCACCGTGCGAGGGCCGGTGTACTCTGAGCAAAGGGTGTGCCGCTGGGGCTGTTGCGAATGAGAGAGCCGTGAGTAGGGTCTGTGACCACTTAAGGCGGCCAGTATTTCCTCTCCGGGTAACCCGGGAGAGGGGAAAGGGCTGCGCCGCCCAATCAATCGAGTCACCCTGCAACCGCCTAAAACGTCACGCACCCCCCGAAGATCAGGCGGCCATTCCTTCGGTTATGATGTGGGCTCATATGCTCGAATCGCGGATTGGTCTGCGTCAGCTTATCGCGAGCCTCATCGCCGCGCTCTTCACGTTTCCCGGGCGGGTAGTGCAGGCGGCGAATAGCCGACCGTCGAACAATTCAACAAAACCCAACATCGTTCTGATCCTTGCCGACGATCTGGGGTATTCGGAATTGGGCTGTTACGGCCAGCAGAAGATCCGCACGCCGAACATCGATCGACTCGCGGCCGAGGGAATGCGATTCACGCAGTTCTACGCCGGCAGCACCGTGTGCGCGCCGTCGCGGTGCACGCTGCTTACGGGCTTGCACACCGGCCACACGGTGGTTCGCGATAACCAGTCCGTGGGCGCCGAGGGGCAGTGGCCGCTCCCGGCGAGAACGCTCACGCTCGGGAACATCCTCCAGGACCGCGGCTACGCCACCGCCTGCATCGGCAAGTGGGGCCTCGGCGGGCCCGGGTCCACCGGCGAACCCAATCGCCACGGCTTCGATTACTTTTACGGCCACCTGTGCCAGGCCGTCGCCCACAACCACTACACCGATCACCTCTGGCGAAACACGAAGATGGAGGTGCTCGACGGGAATGCGAAGGACAAGATTGTCGGGGCGCAATATGCGCCCGACCTGATGGCGGACGACGCGCTGCGTTTCATCCGCGAGAATTCCACCCGCCCGTTCTTCCTCTATTTCGCCACGCCGCTCCCGCACCTGGCGCTTCAGGCGCCGCCGGACGCGATGAAGCCGTATCTCGGAAAGTGGGACGACCCGCCCTATGACGGAAAACGCGGCTACTTCCCGCAGCCGCACCCTCGGGCCACGTACGCGGCGATGGTCACGCGAATCGATGATTACGTTGGCCGCATCATGGCGCTGCTGAAGGAGCTGAAGCTCGACGAAAACACAATCGTTCTCTTTGCCAGCGACAACGGCCCCACGTTCGTGATCGGCGGCGCGGACTCGGCGTTCTTCCACAGCGCCAACTCCTTCCGCGGCCTCAAAGAAGCGCTGTACGAGGGCGGCATTCGCGTGCCGCTGATCGCCCGCTGGCCCGGGCGGATCGCGCCGGGAACCACCACCGGCCAGCCCGCCGCCATCTGGGACCTGCTCCCCACATTGGCGCAGATCGCGGGAGCGCGGAGCCCTGCCGGGATCGACGGCATCAGCCTGGCGCCGACGCTGCTCCACCAGGGCGAGCAGCCGCAGCACGAGTATTTCTACTGGGAGTACCACGCCGACGGCGGGAGCCAGGCGGTGCGGATGGGCAACTGGAAGGCCGTCCGTCATCACGTCAAGAAGCAGCCGAACGCGCCGATCGAGCTGTACGACCTCGCCACCGACGTGGGCGAGCGGCACGACGTCGCCGCCGCGCATCCGGACGTCGTGGCCCACATCCAACGGATCCTCGCCGCCGCGCGCATCCAGAGCGACAACCCCAGATGGCGGTTCTGACGCCTGTGACGGATTCGCCGGGCGATGCTTCAGCGGTTGCATCACCGCATCTCAGCGAATCACCACATCGCGTGGAACAAAGCTGTTGTTCCACTTCAGCTTCCACAGTTGCGGAAGCGGCACCCGCTCGGCGTGACCGTCGAGGAACACGAGATTGACCGCGCGTTCGTGTCGGTCCAGGCAGAACAACCGCAGATCGCCCCAGTGCTCCCCCGGCTGCTGTGGCGGGGGATGCCCGCCGGGCTCAACGAAGGGCCGTGGGTGAATCAGGTCGCCCGGCGTATCGATGTCCCGCGGCATTCCCCATTCTTCGGAACAATCGCCCAGCACCGGGATTCGATCCGAGCCCTGCGCCGGCTGCCGGATCATGCGATCGCGCCATTCTTGTGGAATCGCCTGAGAGTTCCGGTCATACAGCCACGCGTTGAGCCCGTAGCTTCCGACGAATGTGCCGCGGATGACCCAGTTGGGGGCGGCGACCGAGTACGTGCGATTGGGGCCCCACGCCTGGAACGCCGAACCGATTGCATTGCCCGGATCGTCCGCAAGAGGACAGATCAGCGTCGCGCCAGTCTTGTTGTTGTACGGGAGCAGGCGCTCGTACCAGGTGAGGTCCGTCAGGTCCTGGCGGTCGGGAAAGGACCGGCCGTGGTTGGCATTGAGGTACATCTGGTAGGAGCTGCCCCACTGCTGGAGGTTGGCCAGGCAGCGCGTGCCCTGCGCGACCCGGCGCACCCGGTTGAGGGTGGGCATGAGGATGGCGATGAGCAACGCGATGATCCCGATAACGATCAGCAATTCCACCAGCGAATAGCCCCGACGACGTGCCGACATGACCGCCTCCCGTCAGGCTCTGCCTGAAAACGATTGAGGCGTCAATCGTTTTCAGAGAGCCTGGCGATTCCCAAGTAAGATGCCGCCGTCGGGAATGTTTCCAAGTCAATTGGAAATGTGGGTTGGTGCGGCGTCATGGGTGTGTCGAAGCGATGATCGACCCGGCGTCCGTCAGCGAGTGGTTCGAGGCGCACGCCGCCCCGCTGGTGCTGTACGCGCGGCAGTGGCTGCCGGGCGGGCTGGCCGAGGACGCGGTCCAGGAGGTGTTCGTCCGCCTCATGGCGCAGTCCCGGCCGCCGGACAACGTGAAGGCGTGGCTGTTCCGGGCCGTGCGGAACGAGGCGATCAGCCAGTGGCGATCTTCGCGCCGCCGAGACCAGCGGGAACGGCGACTCGCGACCAGCGAGAAGTGGTTCGAACCCGGCGGCGAGGAGTTGATCGACGCGCGGACCGCGACCGAGGTGCTTCAGACGTTGCCGCACGACTGGCGCGAGGCCGTCGTGCTGCGGGTCTGGGGCGGGATGACGTTGCAGGAAATTTCCGACCTGACCGGCACGCCGCTTTCGACGGCGTTTCACCACTACCGCGAAGGATTGCGGGCCGTGCGGGAAAAGATGGGTGTCCCATGCGAGAAGAAGAAAGATTGAGCGAGGGCGAGCGGGAAGCCGAGCAGGCGCTTTCGGCGCTGCGCGCGGCCCGACCCGGCTTTGACGTGGGCCGACTCGCTTTCGAAGCGGCCCGGCGCGCAAACCGCAGGCAGGTCTGGGCATGGCGCGGCATCGCGGCGGCGCTCGCCGCGGGGCTCGTGCTCTCAATGGTGTTCCGCCAGTCGCCCCGCGTCGTCGAGAAGTCGGTGTACGTCCAGGTCCCGTCCCGCGAGTCACCCCGGCCAACTCACTCGCCCGTCGCGACGGCAACGTTGCCCGAACCCGAATTCGTCCTTCGAGGCGGGAACGATTACCTGGCCGTGCGCGACCGAGTGCTGGCGCTGGGCATCCGCAGTCTACCCCAACCGCAACCCACGGCCTGGCCCGTGGTGCCCGCGATTTCCGAGCCGATTGAACAGCAGCAGCAGCCCTCGGATGCCATTCATCGTCTGTTCGACGCGATGCAATTCGGAGGTCGATCATGAACCGGATCTATCCGCTTTGGACTGCCCTCATCGCGCTGACAATTGTCGTGGCGCCGCTGTCGGCACAGCAGAGCCCCGATGAGAAGCGGCTCACGGTTCATCCGGCACCGTTGCCGGTGCCCGCGCTCAGGTACCGGTTCACGGTTGCGCCCGAAGACCAGGTGCCGGGAAATGCGGCGACCGCTTACCTCATGGCCATTGCCGCGGCCCAGGCCGACCCCCGCGCGGATGAATTGTTAGAGACGCCCCTTGCCGACTTGAAGAAAGCCGGCGCCCAGGAGTTCCTCGATCGCCAGCACCACGCGCTCGAAAACGTGGAAATCGCCACCCGCCGCACCGACTGCGCGTGGGAATCGTCCTTCCGGCAGCGGGGATTCGATGCCACGTTGGGTTACCTCAACCAGTGCCGATGGATTGCCAATCTGCTCTCCATCCAGGCCCGCCTCCGGATCGCGGAAGGCCGCTACGACGACGCGGCGCGCAGCATCCGCGACGGATTTCTGCTGGCGCAGAACCTCGGCCGCGAAGAACCCCTGGTTCAGTCGCTGGTGGCCGACGGCATTGAGGCGGTGATGTTGAATGACGTCCGCGAGCTGGTCACGTCAAAGGATTCCCCCAACCTCTACTGGGCGCTGGCCAACGTGCGACGGCCCCTCATTGACGTCCGTTCGACGATCGAGAGCGAGACGGCGGCGGTCTTCTTTACATTCCCGGAGCTGAAGGACCACCCCGAACGGCTGTCGGCGGAAGCCAGCCGCGAGCTGCTTTCCCGGATCGCATCCTACTCGCACGGGGCATCGATGCCGGGGGACGTCGCCTCGGGCCTGTTCCACCTGATGCAGACGTACCCACGGGCAAAGGCGTGGCTCGCGAGCTCCGGGCTGACGGCCCAGGAGATCGACGCACTCGCCCCCAACTCCGTCGCGCTTGCTTACGACGTGGCACAATACCGCCAGCAGGCGCAGGAATTGTCGAAGTGGGCCGGGCTCCCGGTCTGGGAGTCGATGCCGGGAATGCGACGTTCCATCGAACGGCTGCAGGCAACGCGGCAGGAGTACAACTCACTCACGCGGCTGCTGCCGACCTTTGAGTTCACGGCCCTCCGTTTTGCCCGCACGGATCGCGAGCTGGCGATGATGCTCTGCGTCGAGGGCATTCGCGCCTACGCGGCCGCACACAACGGAGCGCCGCCGCCCGACCTCGCCGCCCTTTCTCCTGATACGCCCGCCCCGCTCGACCCGATGCTCGGCAAACCATTCGAATACCAGGTGAGGGACAACGCGGTGGCGATTCGCGGGGCGGCGCCCGACGGCGCGCTGAAGCAGTTCGAGATGATTCTTCACGTGACACTGGAGCGCTGACCCCCAATTCGCACACCAGACGGAGAACACCCATGAAATTCACATCCATCCTCTGCGCGCCGCTGCTGGCGCTGGCCTGCACCGCAATCGCACCGGGCCAGACCAGAACCGATGACGCCTCGCGGATTGCCCCCTTCGTCAACAACTTCACGCTGGGCGTGATCCGCGTCGAGCCGGCCGGGATCGACTTTGATGCACTGCAGCGATGGGGCGACGATGTGATCAAGCGGTCGAAGCTGAACGCGGATGACGCCCGGACGACCGCCGAGGGATTCGACCAGGCGACGCAGCAGGCACGCAAGTGGACCGGGCAGTTCACCAAAGCGGGCGGCAAGGCCATCTGGGTCGTCGTTACCGTCGAGAGCTTCCCCGACGATCCCTTTTTCGTGGTCGTTCCGCTGGAAAAGGGCAGCGACGGACCGGCGCTTCAGAAGCTGCTTGGCACCGGCCAGCCGCAGAATGTGGTGCAGAGCCGCGGTGCGCTGATCGTCGGGACCAACGCTAAGGCGGCGGAGCGGGCCCGCTCCATCATGGCGCAGCCCCGACCGGAGCTCGCCAAGGCGTTGGCCGAAGCGGGCGATGCGAAACTCCGGATAGCGATAATTCCGTCGGATGACGCTCGCCGGGTGATTGAATCGATGGTGCCCAAGCTCCCGAACGGGACCAGCAGCGAGGCGCTCACGAAAGGCATGCTGTGGGCAGCCGTGACGGTGACGCCGCCGGCAAATGTGACTGTGCACGGCATCATCCAGTCGGAAAGCAATCCCGCGGCGGAGGCATTCCGAAACCTGCTGGGTGACTTCACTCCCCCCGCCGGGCAGGAACAGGACCGCAACTCCGGCACCTCGCTCCTGCGGGCGCTGGGCGAAATCGCCGCCCACGCGCAAGTGAAAGGCGATCGCTTGACAATTGACCTGAACGAGAACCAGACCGAGGCCGCGGCGACGCACCTGACCTACCTCGCGTGGCGTGCGCGGACTCAGGCAAATCGCATGGCTTCCGCGACTCACATCCGCCAGCTCCTCATCGGGATGCAGATGTACGCCAACGAGCACAAAGGGGAATTCCCCGACACGCTGGAGCAAGCCGCTAAGCGCGCCGAGGTCCCGCCCGCCGTGCTGATCAATCCCGGTCGTCCGGCGGAAAATCCCGGCTACGTCTACATCAAGCCGCCGGACGGCGTCAAAGCCGGCTCCGACCGCGTCGTCCTCTACGAGAAGTACAAGCCGACCGACGAGGGCATCAATCTCGGCTTTGCCGACGGCCACGTCGAATTCTGGCCCCGCCAGACCGCCGAAAAGCAAATCGAAGCCGCAAAAGCCCGGGCGAAGTAAAGGGAACCCCCCGATGGGGCGGCCTAGGGGTCAACTCCTGGGGCGGCTTAGGGGGTCAACTCGGGCGGGTTACGGGGCCAACTCCTGAAGTCGACCCCGCGTCGTTCGCGCATGGAACTCTCATCCACTACACCTCACCGGCTTTGCCGGCGCACTCAGGAGTCGGGCCCGAATACGGGGGGGCCCGACTACGGGGACGGAGTCCCAGGCCCGAATACGGGGACGGAGTCGGGACGGAGTCGAATGCCATTCGGATAACACGTAACTCCGCGCCTCCGCTTGCCTTATAGCGACTCGCGCAAACCGCGGCCTCCTGTCAAAATGGTGGTGCTGAATCACCCATCAACAGGAGGCCACGGATGGCTCAGATGTCTTTGGTCCTGGCGCGGCTCAAGCGTGATCCGATCGCCGATCTTCCCATCGCCGCTCACGTCGATCAAGTGCTGCAAGACGGCGGCGTCACCTGGCGCGAGCGGTTGCTGCCGCCGCTGGTGACGCTGCGGCTGTTCCTGATCCAGGTGTTGCACGGCAACTGCGCCATCGCCGCGTTGCGGCAGCTTGGGGGCCTGAGCTTTGCCGTCTCCAGCTATGCCGAGGCTCGGGCCAGGTTGCCTCTGCAACTATTGGAATCCTTGTTGCATTGGATCAACGAGCAGGCCCGGCAGTCGATGGGCGACGTTCCGCGCCTGGCGCGGCGCATCGTCATCGCCGACGGCTCGACTTACTCGATGCCCGACACGCCGGAGCTGGCGGCGCATTTTGACCTTCCGCCCGGGACCAAACCGGGTGTGGGTTACCCCATGGGCAAGCTCCTGGGACTGTTGGACCTGGCCACCGGCATGTTCGTCAGCCTGCTGGCCGTGCCGCTGTTTGCCGCCGACGTGCGGGGCGTGATCGACCTGCACCCGATGCTCCAGTCCGGCGATATTCTGCTGGCAGACAGGGCCTTTTGCAGCTACGCGCACCTGGCGATGCTGCGGATGCGAGGCGTCTTCGCCTGCATGCACCTGCACCAGCGGCGCAAGGACCAGACGCCCGGCCGCCAGCGGTGGCACAAGCCCAAGGAGTGCCCCGAATGGATGGAGGCGGCCCGGTACGCGTTGCTGCCGCAGTTCATCGACGTGCGCGTCGTCGGCTACACGGTCGAGCATCGCGGCTTCCGCACGCGGCACGTGCTGGTGGCGACCACGCTCATGGATGAGGTGCGCTGGCCCGACCCCAAAATCGCGGAGTTGTATGGGCATCGATGGAATATCGAAACCTGCCTCGGCCATCTGAAAACCACCATGAAGATGAACGTGCTGCGGTGCAAGACGCTCGACGGGGTGATGAAGGAACTGGCGGTCTACCTGGCCGCGTACAACCTGGTCCGCCTGGCGATGCTCAAGGCCGCCGCGCAGCAGGGCGTGGACGTGTGGCGGGTCAGCTTCGTCGATGCCCTGCGCTGGCTGGCGGCCCGCATGACCGGTCTGACGGGAGTAGACAATCTGATCGTCAACCCCAAGCGGACCGGACGCTGTCAGCTACGCGTGATTCGCCGACGCCCAAAGGCCTACGACCTGCTCAACCGGCCGCGCCGACAGAAGGAGGCGGAAATCGCGGGAGAAACTGAATTTATCAACTAACCGAATGGCATTCCTGCCGGAATCCGATTCATGGCGTTACCGGTTTTCCGCGGGCGGTGTCAAATCGGACTGCGTCCCCGTATTCTCTTCCGGATCACGTCCCCGCGGTCGCGCCGGTCCCCGGCCCGGACTGCTGCACCAGGTACTGCTCGCCGAGCATGTTGATGCAGGTGATGGTGTAGTTCGCGCCGCCATCGGTCGAGACCTTGGTCCACGTGCTGGCGGCGGAGAGCTGGCTCGGGGGGGCTGCTCAACTGCCCGAGCCGATGGCGCCTGGGCGTTGATCGCTGATGCGCCTCTCCATGGACCAACGCGATCCAGGTCGTTCAGGCAGGATGGCAACCAACAACAATACCATGATGGAAATAAGAAGCCCAATTGCCGCCAGCCAGAACAGCGGATCGGCAAGTTTACGCCACCCTTTACTCGAAAACACGTAAAAAGCCAGGATGCATGGCACAAGCTGAACGACAAGAAGAAGAATCCCGAGGGCCAATACGACCACACGCGCCCATGCTCGGTCATCTACGATCGCGGTCCACCCCAACAACGTGCCAGCGCAGAGGGACACGATGGAGAGGACCAGCAATACCCAATAACCAGCCCCGCGCCGATCCGGCCGTTCCGCAGGCGCATATGTTACGACTCTGTCGATTGCCACCGTGTCCTTTCAGTCAGGGTCAAAGAGATCAACAACAGGCCTTCTTAATCATGTCGATGACGGACTGGACCTGTGCTTGGGTTAGTGTCCGCCCGTCGTTGGCTGGTCCGGGCTTGAGCGGCCCGTTATACCCGAACGCCCGAGCAAGCCCGTTCATCACGGTGAGCTCAAAATTCAGGTTTGTCATTCCCGCGAGGCCATTTGAAACATTCATCAGCGACAGCATGATTGCATCCAAACCCTCCTTACTTGGATCTCCGCCAAGTATCGAATACATATCATGTACGTATAATTGATAGCGGTCAGGATGGTTACCGATCGCATCCACGTAATGGCCCAAATCAGCCACCGGCTTCAGATGCCCCTTTGGGAATCCGTACGCACTGTTAAAGTTGTTGTCGTGAGTATGGGCATAGGCGTCGCCGAACGCGTGAAGAATCAAACCGAGTTCCCACGGCTGCAGCGGGTGCGGCGGGTTACGAAGTAGCCGCTCAAGACACTGACGCCGCGCATTTGCATCGCCGCCATGGAGCGAGTGCAGGTACTTAAATACATCAGCATCGAAGCTTTGGCGGTCCAAGAGTTTTCCGATCAGGTTGGGATCGGCAGCATCAGCCCCCACCAACGATGCGATCTCGGTGGTCGCCTCCAGCCAGTCCTTGAGAGCATCTACGGCGGACAAACCATCCTGCATGTCGGGAAGTTGGGCGTAATACGCTATGTCGTACGCCTGTGCCGCAGTCAATCCTGCCGCCAATGCGGCCAGGTACACGCTATAGAAGTGTCCCCCAATGTCATAAAGGCCGGATGGATCGCGACGGCTCGCCGGCGCATCATGGTCGGCGACGTATACGTTGGCCCCCGCTACGTTCCCGAGCGGGTCCGGCTCGGTCCACCGGCCGAGGGTGGGGCTGTAGTCCCTTGCGCGGAAATGGTACAGCATGCTCGTGGTGTCGATCCGACCGTCTTGGAACAGGTAGAGCCAGTTGTAGCCGCTGGCGGTTACCTGCCCGGTGCCCTTTAATGTGAAGTCGGGATTGAGCACGGTCACGGTGCCGTAGGGGTCGTACTGGTAGCGTTCCTGCACGTTTCCGGAGTTGTCGGCCAGGCTGGTGACGTTCCAGTTGGCGTCCTGCTGGGCGAACATGCGCACGCCGCCCGCGTCCCGCTCGACCAGGGCGTCGGGGTACCCGAGGCCCCATACATACTGCGCCGTCGTGGCACCGGCCTGTCCCTCTTCCAGCACACTTCCCTTCGTGTCGTAGTACAGGTCCGTGGTCGTGGAGCCGGCCGTCTGGGTGATTCGCCGGCCGAGCGCATCGTACGCATACGTCCCCAGCACGTTGCCGGAGGAATCCTTCACCGTCACGATGCGGTTCCACGCATCGTACACGTACTGCTTGCCCGTCTCGTCCTTGTTCATGTTCCCATTGCTGTCGAACATTGGGCTCGATGACCCGACGGTGGTGTACTCATTTCGGGCGTTGTTGACCCGGTTCTGGGCGGTGCCGTCGGTGACCACGGCCTGCGTGCCGCTCCAGTTGCCCACCGCGTCCAGGTTCCAGGTGATCGTGTGGGAAGCGGTCGTGATGGAATCGTCGGAGCCGTTGAGGGTGCCGCGGGAGAAGGCCACGAGACGATTCAACGCATCGTACCCGTTCGCTGAACCATTCGCGTGATACAACTCGCTATTGGATGGGCTCACAACATTGAGCTTGTAGAGCACGTTTCCGTCGGCGTCATAGCCGTACTGGAACCGATCAATGGACGTGCCCGTGCTGGTCGTCTGCCAGTTCTGATCAACCACGCGGCCGAATTCGTCCAGACCGACGTACTTGTCGCCGGCGGGACCGGCGCCCGAGCCAATGTACGTCAGGTCGGTGTTGTTGTTGCGCGTGCGCTGCACGATCGTGTCCAGGCCCAGGTAGCTGTACGCCTCCAGCGGCGACGACGGGCTCGTGTCATCCGCGATGTTGCTCACCCGGCTGATGTTCGAGTCCAGCCCGGTATTGTACTGGTAATCGACCTTCCGGGAATTGGGATAGATGATGTCCGTGAGCCGCCCGTCCGCGTTCGTTCCGGTGGGGGTGACGTACTCATATTGCACCTCCGGCGTGCCGGTGACGACGGCGCCGGAGTGGCTCTGGTACTCGCCGGTGAGCTGGCCGAGGCCGTTGTACGCCTCCGTGACCTGATTAAGCAGCGTGCCCGAGCCGTTGTAGCCGCTGTACGTGGTGGCGGTGGAGAGCTGGCCGTTGGGGTCGTAGGCATACATTATGCTGCGGGTCGACAAGTCAACCCCGCTGCCGAGCACCGGGACGGTGTCCATCGTCAGGCGACCGAGCACGTCGTAGTTGAACTGGCGGATTGTGCCGTTCTGGTCGAAGAGGTCTTTGACCGTCTCGCCAAGGTCATCATACGTGTAGCTCTGGTCATTGCTGTTGGCGCCGCTCGGCTGGCCCGTGACCGGGTCCGGCAGTTCCAGCTTGGCCAACAGGTCGTTGTCAGCCAGCAGGTAGGGGCTGGTGACAGAGTAGCCGTAAACCCACTGAGTGATCTGATCGATGCCGCCGGGCACCTCGGCGGTCATTTTCAGCGCGTGGTTGTCGCCGTCGTAGGTGTAGTCCGTCGTCTGGTCGATCGATGCGACCGGCGAGCCGTTGGTGTGGCCCTCGACCGTCCTGGTGGTCCGGCCCAGCAGGTCCTTGAACGTCTCGGACTGGATGCCCCGCGGGTCGGTGACGATGTCCTCTTCGCCGGTGGAGAAGATGTACTGGTAATTCGTGTGCAGCGACCCGGCGGGAAGGCTGGTCAGCGCCGGGGGCGAGGCAATGGCGACGCCGCCGTTGGTGCCGAAGTCCACGGAGTCGGTCAGCCGGTCGGCCGCGTCATAGTAGTCGGCCGAGTAGTAGACCCGCGCTTTGGGAGTGGGACTGGTCGAGCCGGGATTGCCCAGCGCTCCGGTGTCCGTGGCGTCGTTGAACCGCTCGCGGTCGGTGACGAAGACCGGGTTGCCGTCACTGTCATATTGCGTCTCGACCTGAGAGAGGACGATGTCGCCGTCCACGTCGGCATTTCCGCTGCCGTCGAGCACGCCGGTCCAGGAGTTGGCCGCGCCACCAGTTCCGTCGCCGCCTCCGTCCGTTGTGTACGCGATCTTCTCCCGATCTGCTCCGTCGTGGGTGTACTTCTGGACCAAGCCGCCGGGTGAGAGCGTCTTGATCACGTTGCCGCGGTGGTCGTACCACGTAAAGCTGTTGAGGCTTCCGCTCGCCTGATGGGTGGACGGGTCGATGTTGAACACCTGAGTTTCGTACGGCCTGCCTTGGTCGTCATAAGTGGTGGCGGCTTCCGCGACGAGCTTGTCGGCGTCGGCGACTGGCAGGTGGGCGAAGTCGGCGAAGTCCCTCAGCGCGATGCCGTCGCCGTCATACCGATACGTGTTGAGCACTTCACCGAGGTTGTCCAGATTGAAGTAGAAGATCGGCCGGTGGGTGCCGTCGGATTCAGTGGCGGAGACGCCCTGTTTTTCTGCGATCAGCCGGTCCCGCCAGTCGTAAAGCATCTGCGTATCCCGGTCGGCGTCGGTGCCACCCGGGTGCTCAAGGGCCAGTGTGAGATCACCGTTGCCGACGCCGCTGTAGTTGACGAGCGCCCCGTCACTGGTAATTCCCGTTGTCTGCCCGACACCGGGCGACGGCTCCTGCCACGCGCTTCCGACGGAGCCGCCCGTCGGCTGTTTGGTGAGTATGCCGGGCACGGTGCCGACGTAGACATTGAACGAGGTACCCGTGGGGATACCCGCGGTTGCCGGCACGCTGACGTTCAGCAGGTGGCCGCTCGTGACCTTAATGACCGACACGGGCCCGGCGGGAGTCTCCACGCCGTTCAGGATGACACTGATCGAGACGTAGAACGTCGTGCTCGCGGTCTGGCCGCCCGCGCTCACGACGCTGGTTGCCACCGGCGGAGGCGGGGCGTTTTGGCTGTCGTAGCCGGTGTCCTGAATGTCCACCATATCGCCGGCATTGTTGGTCGGCGACCAGTCGTCGCTATTCGGGCCCGGCGTGTCGTCCGTCCCAACCCAGTGGCTGACTGGCCGATCAAGGGTGTCGTATACCGTGCGGTAGATCGTGCCGGTCGGCATCTTCACGCGGTCCTGGTTGCCCAGTTCATCGTACCCGAAGAGCGTCGCGTGGTAGTTCCCGCCGGCCTCGGTGTCGTTGCTGGCGCTGCCCAGGTAGATCGCCGCCTGGCTGTAGGTCACGCCGGCAAGTGAGAAGTAATCGTCGCTCTCCATCACCTGCCCGCCAAGATTAGTCAGGTCACGGCTGAGGCTCTGGATGTTCGTCTGGTCGATCGTCTCCGTTCCGGTCGGCTGGCTCACGCCATTGAATGACGGCATGGCGGTGAGCGTCTCATCATACACCGTGAGGTTCGCGATGGTGTACGTCGAGGTGGAGTCAATGGCGCTGGTCAGGGCGGGAGAAAACGTGAGCGTGTGATTCGCCGCATCGTAGGCGGTGACGGTCGCGGCCTGCCCGGCGTCCGCCCCGCCGGTGATCACCAGCGTATACCCGGCCAGCGAGCCTGTGGGGTTCAGGCTCGAATCGGTCAGCGTTGTGGTTGATCCACCGCTCGCTGTACCGCTCACTGCCGTCCCCGCGATCGGCAGGTGGTGCCGCGTCACGCTGATCGGGCCGGTGGTCGTATCGGTCGTCGAGTTCCAGCCAGGATAGTACCGCTCCTCGTGGCTGGCGTCGTTGTAAACGACGTAATCCGTCCGCGGATTGGAAGCCCCTGGGCCGCTTCGGACGATCTGTGTCGGCCGGCCCAGCGCGTCCACCGTGTACTGCGTGACCAAGTCAAGGCCGGTGGGATCAACCACCTCCTGGGCCAGCGCGCCGGTGTCGGGCGAATAGGCGTAAGTGGTCACGTACCCGTCGCCGTCCGTCTCGCTGGTCACGCGGCCGAACGCGTCCAGTTGATCTACGGTTGTATCGGCATGGGTAGTGTCGGAAGTGCTCGACGCCGGTCCGTCCTGTGCCGCCACGATCGGCGGCTTGCTCGCCGTGATGCTCGTAATCAGGCCTTGGGAGTTGAACGTGTAGCTGTACGTGGTGACTCGCGCGTCGGCTCCCGCCGTTCCGAACAGGGTGTCATGCGCCAGAAGAGGCACCGTGACCGACTGAATCGACGACGATCCAGCGGGCGAGTAAGTGTGGGAGAGGTAGTCCAGTTGCTCAAGCGTCGCGATATTGTTCTGCAGATTTCCATGCCATGTCATGCCGACGCTGTAGACGTACCCGGTGTACCCGTTGCCGTAATAGAGTCCGCTCGTATCGCTCAGATACGTGGACGATGTTCCGTAATTGATCACGTCTGGAAATGTCAGCGCTGTAAGATCGCTTGGCAGGTTTTGGAACGCCGACGGCGTTGCAGTCCAATCGACGGCCCCGCCTGAACCACTGCTGTGGCGATGGTAAATCGCCCACGTTTGGCCGTTCTGCTGGATGCCCTTGAAGATCACCTCCGCGTGCGCGTTCGTGAAGACGGTGACCGTGCTGTTATCCGGCCTTGTCTCGACGGTCCTCATGCTCCACTCGTTGTAGTTGGTCGAGAGGTCCGCCGGTGGGCTTGAACTCCGGAAGTAGGCGTAGTTGTAGGTCCCCTCGCCTCCACCAGTGCAGGAGCAGCCCGATCCCTGGACGACCTCCTTGATAACCCGATCGGACCCGTCGTAGCTGAAATGCTGGCTTGCGAACGGCGCCAGCACCGTGTCGGAGTCTGCCCCCGGGTCGAGCCCAGCCGCAATCACGCGGGCGTACGCGTCGGGGTTGAAAACCATCGTCAATGTCCCCCCGACATAACGATAAAATGTGGTATCGATCGGATTCCCTGCGCCGTCTTCGATTGTCGCACTCTTGAGGTCCGTCGCGGAGCCGCCGGCGGTGTCGGTAATGCTGTCGTAGTAGGCGTAGGCCACTTGCCGCACGATGCCCGAGCCGCCCGTGCTGTTCTTCATCGTCACATTGGAAATCATCCCCACGTTCGGGTCGGCTGGGTTCGTGATGTACGTGTACGTGAACGTCTCGGACGTGCCGGTGCTCGCGTCCGTAACGTTCTCCGTCGTGATACGCCCCGCCGAGTCGTATCCGGCACTTACCATGTTGCCGAACCTGTCGGTGTAGTACTTGAACTGGCCGGCAATATGTCCCCTAATCATTTCCGTGCTGAAGTCGTTGAAGTGGATCTGGCCACCCATTGTGTCGGTAGCGATGAACTCGTGGTCGTTGAGATTCAACGGTGGTTTGGGGGTGTCGTCCTCCACCAGCGTGTCTCTCATGAACGGGATGAGCGATGCCCACGGCCCGTAGCTCGTCGTGTCCGTGTGATGAACATTGTCCGTGGTATGCACGACCGTATCCTGCCACCATCGCTGATTCGTGCCGTTATCGACGGCCATGATGTACTGGTTCCAGGTTTCGGTGGTCACGCTGCCGTCTTCGGATGTAGTTGTCTGGTAGTTATTCTTCGCAGCGTCGAACTCCAGTTGCGGGAACTGCGTCACCAGCCATTGACGGCCGACCACTGTGTGGTAACTGGTCGCAAAGGTTTGATTCGGATCCGGATTGGAGCCAATGTACGGATCGACATACGTTCGCGACTGGCCCCACGCGATTCCGAAGCCGCCGGCGCTGAGGTCCGTAGCCCCGACGACGGGCTGACCGTCGGCATAACGCACGGGCTCTTCGGAGTTTTCGTCGTCCCCGGCTCCGACGTTCCCGTCTTGGCTCCCGTCGTTGCCACCGCCGTTGCTCGACGCCGCCTCTTGCGCTACGGTGGGCGGGCAAGTCGGGCATGGGACGTAAGGGTCGAAAGCCGTGTACGGCCCACCACCGAAATTTGAGTGGAACGTGTCGAACAGCCGGCGCTCCTCCAGCGCCTCACAGATCGGTCCCCCGGAGCTGGACAGTGCTTTGCGCGTTGGCGTTGGTGAACGAAATGCGACCGCAATTGTCGCGTGAGCTGCCGCTGCCAGACGTGCGCGTACCGAGAGCCGTGAACCCGTCATGATCTGCTCCTTCCTTAGGTTCAGAGATGAAAGGACTCGAACTGTGCAGCCATAAGAGCCGGGGACCCGTTTCCCTTTTTTCAATTTACTCGGTCAAACCAAAGCCCGTACGACTTGCAAGGTGGCGATCTATACACCCCGCGCCACAGTGAGGGAACCCATAAAATAGAAAAAAATTTTCGGTCGCAGCACCGGCGGGCGAACAGCCGTCTAGCTCTGGACAGCCATAGCTTCGTAAGCGGCTTCCAGGTTCCGGGTGAATTGGGCCGCGTCAGTCAATGGCGAGGTTTCCATCATCGAGCGCAGCCCAGAGCGAACTAGTGCAAGTCTATCGAGATCCAGTGCCAGCGATGAGGCAATATTGATATAAGAATCGGGCGACGACGCGATCAGGGATGTGAGGCCGATGGCCCGCAGATGGCTTACACCCCGTCGTGAGCAGAACATCTCGCCCGCGAGTGTCACGACGGGCACGCCCATCCACAGGGCGTCACAGGTCGTGTTGTCTCCGTTGAAAGGGAACGGGTCGAGGGCAATATCGGCACGGTTGAAGTATTCCAGGTACTCGGCTGGATTGCCTTGGCCCAGAAGATCGACACGGGCGAGCGGGATGCCGCATCTTTCGAGCCGGCGCGCAAAGAGCTCGTTGTCCTTGAATTTCGAGAGCAATAACAGTCGCGACCCCCGAACGCGATCAAGCACGCGCGACCATGTCGCCAGCACCCGTTCGGTGATCTTGATCAGATTATTAAGACAGCAGAATGTGATGTAGCCAGTGGAGAGCGCTGGGAGCGGGCCCACGTCCGGCGTTTCTCCAATCGGGCGATAGCACCAGGTGGTGTCGGGGAGGCGGAGGAGCTTTTCCGTATGGAGGTGCTCCGTCGTACCCGGCGGATCGGAATGTGCGTCGGTGAGACGCCAATGTATTGCCGACATGCCGGTTGTGCCGCAATAGCCGAAATGACTGACTTGAACCGGGGCAGGGCGGCGGGCAAAAACCGACAGGCGGTTGTTCCCGAAGTGGCCCGTCGTGTCGACGAGAATATCAACGTGGTCAGCACTGATTTGTCGCGCAAGAGACTCGTGAGAGGTGCCGGCCACCTCCCGCCAGACGTCCGCCTTTTGCCGGATCCGCGCCGTGATCTCGTCGGGACGGGACACGTCGCAATAGCACACGACGCGAAAGCGTCGGCGGTCGAGGCGCTCGATGACCGGCTCCATCAGCCTGCCGACCGGATGTTCGCGAAAATCCTCCGACAGATAGCCGATCGTGAGCTTTTCGGCGCACGGGGTCGGGCACGGCCTGGGGGCCTTTGCGGTGAGCGGCTCGGCGTGGCGGGCGGCCCACCTCCTTGCCTCCTCAAACAGTTCCGACGGCGAGTGCCAGTCGGCGTAGTGCATGAGGGCGACAAGATTGCTGTGATACCCGGCGTGGTCTGGCCGCAGGTCCACCAGCTTGCGATAGCAGTTGAGCGTGCCGGGCACATCGCCGACCTCCATGAGTACCTTGGCGAGGTTGTTGTACGCGTCGGCAAACTCTGGCCGGAGTTCGATGGCCCGGCGGTGGGCCGTCGTGGCCTCGGTCGCGCGGCCGAGCTTGCGAAGGACGTTTCCCCGGCCGGTATGGGCGTGGGCGTAGCTCGGGTCGAGTTCGACGGCCACGTTTTGCTCGGCGAGCGCCTCCTCGTACTTCCCAAGCGATTCGAGCACAGCGCCCAAGTTGTAGCGCGCCTTGGGCGATTTCGGCGCCATCTCTACGGAGCGCCTCGAGTACGGGAGACCCTCGGAGCTTCGGCCCAGGGCATTAAGCACACCACCGAAATTTGCATTGAACTCGGCGCTCTCCGGTGACTCATCCACTGAGCGCCTGAGCAGCGGCAGCGCCTCGTCGACGTGACCGGTTTGATAGAGAACCATTCCGAGCCAATGAAGCACCGCGGGCCTGACATCCCCTATCTTCATGAGCTGGCGATAGGCCGCCTCCGCTTCGGCGAGTCGCCCGTCGGCGTGCAGCCGCATTGCGGCCTCCAGATCCATGGGGAGGCAGCATACGGCTGAATAGGCAACGGCGGCCAGTTCGGCGACATTGCCGGTCGTTCGCAATCTTCCGACAAATGCCTCGACCCCGAAATGTGAGGCATTTTGGGACGGGACATTTTGGGACATGACACGCGTAAGTTCCGGCGGAAGCGATGGTTGCGGCCGGGTCCTCAACAGCACACAAGCGGCCAGCGGGAATGCGAGTTTCGGTCGCAAGTTGCTGGAAGATACTGGCTTGCACGCGTTGGGCGCGTGGACGTCGGATTGGGACATGTGTGGCACGCCGGAGGCGGCGGGGGCGGACGTGCTGAGTGGTGGGTGCTCAGTGATGAGGGAGTCGGTTGTCCGTTGTGGGTTGTCCGTGGCTGGTGGGGAAGCCCACCAGTACCGCACCTGAAAAAGTGTTGCAAAGTGTTGCAAAGTGTTGCATTCGGTAGCCGAGGTTAACGCCGGGAGGGCCTTCAGGTCTTTGGCGCGGGGATGGAGACATCCCGTTCCGGGCGGTTGCGGTGAAGGCGGGCGTCGTGACGGGCGATCGAGCGGGCCTTCCGCTCGATCTTCTTCCTCAGGGGTTCGATCTCTGCGATCGTCCGCTGCTGAGCGTAGCGCATCAGCCACTGGTTTCGCTGCGCGTCGGTGATTGGGTGCCTGAAGGTGCTGTACCAGAACTGGGCGAGGTCTTTGGTGATCCAGCGCTGGCGTGTGAGGAAGCCGGGGAGCGCTCGCACGCGGGCGACGTCGATCAGTTTGAGGTCCACCTTGTTGCCGATGACGCGGCCCATGAAATGGCACAGGTACAGGTCGCGATGGTGCAGGCCGGCCGCGTGGAGCTGGGCCGCCAGATCCGCCGTGGGATCGAGCAGCAAGTCAAACGTGACGCCCGCATCGAGCAGTTTGTCAGCCGGCTTGTAGCCGGTCAGGTCGTCGAAGATGGTGAAGCTTCGACCGTCGGCCAGCACACCCCAGCCGACAAGCGGAGCGGTGGGAATTCCGGCGCGGCGCAGCAGGTCGTGACCGCTTACTTCCGGATCCGCGTCGGCCGAAGCGTACCGCTTGAGATGGAATCGCACGTGGCGGCCGTCGGGCAGGTCCTCGTCGAGCGTGCAGTTCTCGCGGTCCGGCAGCTTGCGCCAGACGACGATCCGCGGATCGTGGAAGACGGCTTGGGCATCCAGCCCCACCTGCCGAATTAGCGGCTGGTAATCCGCCGCCACATGGAAGATGTTGCTTGATGCACTCATCGAGGGAGGGCGAGGCGGGCGAGGCTCCTGCCGAGCCTCGATCGGACCATAAACTCGGCTCGGCAGGAGCCTCGCCCTCCCTTACGTCTGTGCTCTCAGGAACCGGCTGATCCCCGGTTTGAAAATGACCTTCCCCTCAACCACAACGAGTTCTTCGTCGAGGAAGAGCCGCACCGCTTTGGAAAGTGTCCGCGCCTCCAGTTCCAGCCCCTTGCTCTTGACGTCGTCCAGCGTGTCGGAGCCGACGTTGATGTGAAAGACGTCCTGGAGAATGACTGGGCCCTGATCGAGCTGCTCGGTAACGAAGTGCGCGGTGCACCCGTGCACCCGCACGCCGCTCTCGTACGCCTGCTTGTACGGCGCCGCGCCGGGGAAATGCGGGAGCAGGGACGGATGGATGTTCATGATGCGGTTCGCGTGGGCGGCGATGATCTCTTGCGGCAGGATCCGCATGTATCGCGCCAGCACGATCAGGTCGGGTTTGTGCTGCTGGAGCGACCGGGCCAGCCAGGCGAAATGTTCGTCAACCTGGGCTGCCGCACGCCACGCGAAGGGCACGCCAAACTCCTTCGCCAGCGGCTCCAGATCGGGATGATTGGCGAAGACGCCCACGATCTGGCCGCGCAGTCTTCCCTCACGAAAATCGTCCAGGAGCTGTCGCGGACAGTGGGGCTCTTTGCTTACCAGGATGGCGATCTTCTTCTGTCGCCGCTCGCTGTGGAGATGGACACGAACTTCCATCTCGACGCCTCGGCCGAGTTCAAGCAGGCCGGTGATCAACTCGGAGAGGTCAACCGTGAGCTCCTTCAGGTCGACCAGCATGTCCATCAGGAAAAAACCGCGGACCACGCGCTGCTCGATGTCTTCGATGTTGACGCCGCGCTCGGCCAGATACGTCGCGAATTGCGCGACGACGCCCTTCTGGTCCTTGCCCAGGACGCTGACCACCGCCAGGACCGGCTGCGCCATTCCGCAAGTGTAGCGGCCCGTGCGCCCCACGTCTTGCGAAGAGCTACTGCTGATTGCGCGGCGTGATCCAGATCAGCGGCACGGTTTGGCCCGATTGCGGGTCGGTCGCCCGGAACTGGCCGCGAATGATTTCGCCCGGGCGGAGGTAAAGCTCGTCGGCGAACGTTTTCAACGGCTCCGTCGCCGGCGCAAGCGCGGGACGAGGTACGTCCGTTCGCACGAGCCGGGTGAGAAACGCAATTGATTGTTGGGAATCCAGGTGAAATTCGAATGCCGCCGGAGTTCCGTCCGGGCGGCAGACCAGATGCAGGCCGGCGACTGTCGCGTGTTTCGCATCGGGCAGGATGGGATAAGTGAGCCCGCCCACTGCGAACTTTCCGTCGGCGGGCCGCAGGGGGGAGCGCCAGTGCCAGAGGTCGATTTGGGCCAGTGATCCGCCGGAGCTCATGACGCCGCCGGCCAGGTCAAGCATGGGCGATTGCCGCGAGTACCACCACGCCAGCAAACCCGCCGATGCGGCACAGAATGCGACCATGGCAATCACCGTGGCGCGCCGGCGCCACATCGAGACCGCAACGGCCAAGAGAATGAATACCAGGGAGGCGAGCAGAAGCTGCCGGCGAAAGCCCGGCGGCCAGCCGCGCGGCCATGAATAGGTTGGTGTGTATCCCAACGGTTCGACAACCTGCCTGGGGCCGGCGGGCTCGTGACGGAGCACCCAGAAATCACCCTGCCGCTTCCAGGGCCAGCGCCCGTCAGGCGGAGCAGCGGCGCGAACCGCCAACGTGACGCCCGCCGATTCGAGTAGCTCCACCTGATGCGGGGACAACTGATTCGCGGCGGCGGGACTGAGCATCACGCCGTCCAGCCCCTCCCACGCCAAAGCCGGTTCCAGCAAGGGCCGCGACATATCCAGATCAATCGTGACCACTCTCGCGTTCGGAAACAGCACGCCGGGGGACTGCGCGCCTTCACCGGCCAGCGCCACCAGTCGCTGGTCCTCTGACAACGCGTGCATCGTGAGCAGTGAATCGCTGCTTCCGCTGATGCGGGGCGCACCCGCGGATTCGAGGAGTGGCAGCCAAGGCACGACCGCGTCGGCGTTGCCGTCCGCGACGTATTCGCTTGGAATCGCCCCCTCGGCCGTGATGGTAAGAGTTCGTGTTTCTCGCTCGACCTGCAACCGGACTGGCATAAATCGGCCGGGCCTGAAGTACCCGCGGAGCGGGAGCGAGATCGTCACGCCGGCCGGTGCCGACCCGACTAGCAGGCACAGTGCCAGCGCGAAGCAGCATGCGGACGGAAGACGTGGCGCGCGGCGAAACATACGGTCGTTTTAGACGCTCGGCTCGCCGCGCGGAAGCGCCGCCGATCGATCCACCGGACCGGTGAGAGAGGCGCGATTATTGGGTGCGCGGCGCTGCGGCGGTCTTATAGTCGCACATCAATCCATTCAGACGCAAGCAGAACAAACTGTACCGTCCCATAACATGCCCGATTTCAGCCCAGTCCTCCCGGCGCTGATTATCTGCCACCAAAAGGCTGGGAAAAGCCATAGAACTCGCCTGTTTTGGTGCCGATGAATCGTCAGAGCAGGCCGGCCCGCAAGATACTCGCGGCCGCGCGACTGCCGGCCACGTAAGCAATGGGTTGTGTGGGACACCCGTGGCGTAAGCCGGGGAGTGTCGCATGAATCAGGGAGCAAAACAGGTCGGGAAGAACGGGCGCCGCGCCACGCGCGCCCTGGTGTCGGCGGCGATTGCGCTGGCAACGAGCCAACTGATCGGCTGCGCACAAAAGCCGCCGCCAACGACGGAGCAGGCCCACCCGCTCGGAGGCGAGTTCGGCAAGACGGTCGTTCTCTCCGCTCACCCCAAACAGGACGGCGCCGCATTCCGGGAGAGCCAGGAGCAGCTCACGGACGCCGACTGGCAAACGCTGGAAAAGCTCGGGCCGCGTCCCATCTGGGAGCAGCTCGAGGCCAAGCGTCCGCCTCGCCACATGGGCGACCCGCACACAACGCCCGAGCCCGCGGCCACGCGACCTTCCACCACTCAGCCCTCGCTGTTGCAGGTGCTCAACGAAGCGGATTTTCCGGTGCAGACGGTCAACCTCCCCGACGGGAAGGTGCGGCTGATCTGGACGCTGCGCAGCTACGGCGGGGCGTCGGTGAAATCGACGCGCGACGCGATCACGTCCCGGCGGACCGTCGAAACCGCCCCGCCCGACTTGACGCCGCTGGTTGCCGTCCTCATGCAGAACCTGGGCCCGGGCGGAACGGTAACGCCTTTGCCGCGAGAGAACTCGATCGTCGTCACCTGCGACAAGGCGATGCGCACGCCTGTCCTCTCGATGCTGAACGACCTGGACCACCCGCCCCGCCAGGTCGAGATCACCGCCAAGATATTCGAGGTGAGCCGCGATTTCGATTTCCAGCAGGGGACGGAACTGGTGTTGAACCGGCTCGCAAGCGATCCCGCGGCGAGCCTGGCATCGACGTTCAGCGCCAAACGTTTCCTGGATGCGATTCAGAACCCGACGCCCGCCCCGGTGCAGGGGTCGGTGTTGAGGCTCATGCAGGCATTTCAAAGCGCAGGCATCTCGGTCGACGTCAGCTTTCAATTGCTGGCCGAGGCCGGGTTGATCCAGGTCGTCTCCGAGCCGCGCATGACCGTCGCGGTGGGCCAGACCGGTTACATGCTTGCCGGCCAGGAAATCCCGATTCAATCGACCAACGTCATTAACAATGTCCTTCAGGTGGGCACAACGTACAAGCCGGTTGGCGTGCAGCTTTACATCACCCCCGAGGCCGCCGGCGCCGACCGCGTGAAGCTCCACACCATTTCAATCGTGTCGGCGGTGTCGGGGTTCAGCCAGGTTCCGACCATGAACGGCGGCGTTGTTCCCCTGGTCAACCCCGTCATCGATTCCCGTGAAGCGGAAACCGCGGTAACCGTGGACGACGGGAGCACGCTGGTCATCAGTGGGCTCCGGATGATCCGCACCACAACGCGGGAGAGCAAGATCCCGGGGCTGGGCGACGTCCCGGTGCTGGGTTGGCTCTTCAAGAATCACCGCTCCCAGCAGCAGCAGACTGACCTCTACTTCTTCATTACGCCCAACATGCTGTAGAGACTATCGGGTGGACACACTCATTTGTACCGGCCCCACGGGCCGCAACGTGATGAGCGGGCGAAGACCGGGCGCTCCTCCCTCGGAGCGCAGCTTCCAGCGCCGGGCGATCGTGGCGATGACCAGGATCGCTTCCATCCACGCGAACGACTCCCCGATGCACCCGCGGCTCCCTCCTCCGAATGGAAAATACGACCACCGCGGTCGGGAGCACCGCCCGTCCTCGCTAAATCGCTCAGGGTCAAATTTCAGGGGGTCCGCCCACCACCGCGCATCCCGATGCGTGACCCACTGACTCAGCAGGACGACGGCATTGTTGGGTAGCGGGTATCCGCCAATCGTGCACGGCTCAACCACTTGCCGGGCGACCGCCCACGCGGGGGGATAGAGCCGCATGGATTCCGACAACACCCTTCGCGTGAAGGGGAGCTGGTCTACGTCCTCGGCGGTTGGGTCACGCCCGGCGAGCACGCGGTCGAGTTCCGCATGAAGTTGCGCCTCAATATGCGGGTTTTGGGACAGCAGATAGAATGTGAAAGTCAGCGCGTTGGCGGTGGTCTCATGTCCGGCGGTAAAAAGCGTAATGGCTTCGTCGCGTAGCTGACGGTCGGACATGCCGGTGCCGTCGCCTTCGGAGTCGGTGGCCCGCAGCAGGCGCGAGAGCAAGTCGTCGCGCTGCTGCGATTGGCTCGTGGCGCGGCGGTCCGCGACGAACCGGTCGATCGTGTCGTTCAGCCGAGCCCACGCGCGCTTGAAACGAAAGTTGCTGGGGAGCGGCAGCTTGTTCAAAACCGAGCCCCACGGCGACATGGCGCGGGCAAACATGCCGACGCTCACGTCCATCGCCCGCCCGATGGCGTCCACCTCGTCGGCCACATCCGCGTCGAACAAGGTCTTAGCGACGATGCGCAGCGTGAGCCGCATCATCTCGTGATGAACGTCGATGGACTCGCCCTCGCGCCAACGATCCCGCGTCTGGGCCGCGTGGCGGGTCATCACGTCGGCGTATCGCGCTACGCGCTGCGGGTGCAGTGCGGGCTGGGCGAGGCGGCGCTGGCGGCGGTGCAGCTCGCCCTCGCTGGTCAGCAGCCCTTCCCCCAACGACCGCTTGGCCCGCTGAAGTGCCGGTCCTTTGATGAAATGATCGTCGCACGTGACGAGCACATCTCGCACCGCGTCGGGATGGGTGAAGAAGTAATAATCCCAGGGTCCAACCCGGAAGTAGACCGCATCGCCGTACTCCTCCGCCATTCGGCAGAGGAAGGGGAGCGTTTCCCGGCGCAACCGTAAGGCAAGTTGCAACGGGTATTGTGACCGCGGCCCCGGCGGTCTTGCGGCAAGTTGGAGCGGGTCGGCTCTCACATGATCACCGATTGATGGCGCGAAGGACGGAGATCATTTCCGCGGCCGCGTCGGCGGCGCGCTCGCCGGCGTGGCCGTGCGGCCCGCCGGCGCGGTCCCGGGCCTGCTCCTCGGTATTCGTGGTCAGGACGCCGAAGATCACCGGGAGGTGTTCGGCCAGCGCGACTTGCCGGATCCCCCGTGCCGCTTCACCGGCGACGTAGTCGAAATGCGGGGTGTCACCCCGGATCACGCAACCAAGGCAGATGACCGCGGAAAACCGGCCGGTCCGGGCCATCGCTTGCGCCGCCACCGGAAGCTCGAACGCTCCGGGCACGCGGTGCACCTCGGTCCGTGGTTCGGAAACGCCCAGTTCTTTCAGCCTTCTCAGGCATCCCGCCAGCAGTTCGTCCACAATGGTCGCATTGAATCGAGCCGCAACGATGCCGATGCGCACGTCGGGCGGAATTTGAGAGTTCGCCGGAGCGGGAGCCTGGATGCTCATCAAGCGAGATTCTTGGTGCAGGGCTGGAAATTTGCAATTTGTGCACGGTCGAATTCCCATTCACCCCCAGGCGCGCTACGCTGGGGCTTCCGGGCCATGTTCAATCTTTTGTCGCGACGATTGCTGGGCGTGCTGCAACTAACGCGGATGGCGCTGGTTTTTACCGCCATCGCGGACAGCTTCTGCACGCTGTTGCTGCTCTCGAACTCTCCGCACCGGACGGGCGATGTGGTGCTGTCGCCGGCGCGATTCGTGGCCATCGCGTTCATGTCGATCGGCCTGTACGGGTTCGGCATGAGCCTGAACGACATCATAGACCGGCGGCGCGACCGGCAGATCGCGGCGCACCGTCCGTTGCCCAGCGGCCGGGTCGGCGTGGCAACGGCACACTTCATCTGTGGCTTGCTCATGGTCATGTCGCTGGGCTGCACGCTTTACTACGCGGTGGTCACCCGGCACTGGATGAGCCTCGTCTTCGTCGCCCTGGCACAGGCACTCATCTGGTTCTACGACTTGGCCGGGAAGTATCTCGTGGCATTCGGCCTCCTCACGCTGGGTGCAATAAGGCTGTGTCACGCACTCGTTCCCGCCCCGCAGGTGCCGGTCCTCTGGCATCCCCTGCTGCTGTTCACGCACGTCACGATTCTGTCGGCGGTGGCATACCGCTGGGAGCAGAAGCGGCCGCCGCTGACCATGGCGCATATTGCAGTGGTCACGGCAGGCATTCTAGTGGTCGACGGGGTGGCGATTTCCCTGCTGGGCGCGGCGCTGCGGGACGGTGACGTGCTGTGGGCGCTGCAAAATGATCCTGCGATGACCTGGACGCCTTGGCTGCTTCTTCCGATCGGGGCCGTGGTGGCATTCGTAGGGGTGGCGGCTTACATCCGCTGGCGCACGCCAGGCTTGCGCGACGCCGGGCAGAAGCTGATGCTTTACGGGCTGCTCTGGCTGATCGTGTACGACGCCTGCTTCGTCATCGCTTACGTCGGGTGGTGGCAGGGATTGCTGCTGCTTCTGCTTTTGCCGGCGGCGTGGGCGTCGGTGCAACTCATGCGGTGGTGGTCGAAGCTTGTTTCGCTCTCGCAGCGCCCCACGTTCAAGCGGGCGCGGACGTAACGCGCGGAGGCTCGGTGGCGGCCCGCGCCTGCGCCCGGGCCGCCCGGGCGCGGAGGACCTGCCCCGTCCAGATGATCCGCCAGGTGTGCGGCTGGAGAACGCTCCACATCGCGCGTGGATGAGAGATCGTGTCGCGCAGCGCTCGCGTCGCACAGCGCACCGCGGAGCTGACGCGGGCATGGGCCAAGTGTTGACTGGCGTCGCGCAGATGGAGATTCACCCGTTCCAGCCGGGTGAACGCCGGCTCGGGAAACCCCTGGCGGGCGACGAGATCGCGAATTTCGTCGAGCCGCCGCACGCCACCCGTGGCCGTCTTGTTGTCGTACAGCCATCGGAAATCCGCCAGGCGCCGCGGCAGGTACGCAACTTTGAAACGCATCGCGATCCTGATCCACAGGTCGTAGTCCATCGCAAAATGCAGCGTCGGGTCAATGCCCCCCACCGCCTCGTAAGCCGAGCGGCGGAAGAACGCGGCCGGCTGGACGATGTAGTCGCTGTAGTAAAACAGCCGCCTTGGGTTGTACGGCTCGACGTGGACGCAGGGGCCGATCAGCGAGCCGTCGGCATCGGTATACGTCGCGTCCCCGTAGACGAGCGCGATATCGGGATTCGCCCCGAAGAATTCGGCGACGGCGCGGAACGCGCCCGGCGCATACGTGTCATCGGAATTGAGCCAGGTAAGGATCTCGCCGGTCGTCTGCTGGAAGCCGCGGTAAATGGCGTCGGCCTGGCCGTTGTCTTTTTGCGAGACCCAGCGTAGCCGATCCCCGAAGCTTTTGAGCACGTCCACCGAGTTGTCGGTGGACCCCCCGTCCATCACGAGGTAATCCAAATTCGTGTAGTCCTGATCCAGAACACTGCGGATCGCCGCACCAATGTGCCGGCCGGTGTTGTAGGATGGAGTGACGACCGCGATGCGAGGCAACGTGCTCATCTGCGCTAGAGCACATACCCGGCGTGCTTCGCGTCGTCGTGGAACATCCTGACCGTTTCCAGCGAGTATTTCGCCAGGTCCTTGCCGACCAGCTCGAGCTTCTTCAGGACGTCGTGGGTCACGGTGATGATGTGGCAGCCAATGGCGTCGGCCTGAAAGATATTCAGCAGCTCGCGCGGGCTGGCCCAGATCAGTTCCTGGTTGGGATACGGCCGCAACAGCTCGACCGCGGCCGCCATGAGGGGGACGGGGTCGCGGCCGGTGTCGGCCACTCTGCCCGCGAAGACGCTGATGTAGCCGGGCGCGCCGTCCGCCAGGGCGGCCGACACGTCCCGCACCTGCGACAACGTCAACAGCGCGGTGACGTTCAGCTTCGCGCCGGCGCGGGAGAGGCGCTTGATCAGATTGCAGCACGATTCGCCCTGGCAGTTCGTGACCGGGATCTTCACGTAAACATTTTTTCCCCAGGACGCGATCTCGTTCGCCTGCCGTTCCATCTGGCCGAATTCGTCGGAAAAGACTTCGAACGAAATGGGCTTGTCCGGGATGGCTGTCAGCACGTCTTTCGCAAACGCGCGGTAATCGCTGACGCCCGCCTTGCGCATGAGCGTGGGATTGGTGGTCAGCCCGGCGATGTGGGGCTTGCGCGCCATCTCCAGCATGCCTTTCCAGCACAGTGGGATCCGAAGCTTGGAATTCACGTGACTTGAAGTCGCGGC
>JADMIO010603876.1_pt1 | contig 89554 bp, 64 predicted proteins | sample 8958161 | NCBI WGS metagenome assembly JADMIO01 (sample SAMN16585339, study PRJNA669376) | soil metagenome | isolation source: Crop rotation soil | place: USA: Cullars Rotation, Alabama | collected 2011
GCGACAACTTGTCCACGTGGAATTCTAAGCTTAGGATCCCAATGTGCTGGAAAGAATGTCTGCTGCGTATTTACAAAGCCATAAAACAAGCGTGACTTCTTCCGTTCAAAATCTCCCAGAAAGCGAAAAAGACATTTACAGGGTTGCCAAAATGTTGCACAATGACGTTACCGATGCCAACAGCATTTTGGGGCTGGGCAGCTGGTTACCCGAAAAATTCAAGGTAACCATGGACCCCGTGCTTAACAGAAAAGTTTACACACCAGCAATAGACGAGGCATTACTGATTTCTAAACCGGAGTTTTCTTCTAGTAACATAATAATAAGATACGAACCAGATTTGGGGTATAGGATAGTCGCATTTCTTTCTCTTTTCATAAAGCACTTTTGGGGGTATCTAATAACGGCTTTAGCCATTTCGCTTGGCGCTCCATTCTGGTTCGATCTGTTAAACAAGTTAATGCAATTGAGAACGTCTATTAAACAACCCACAGACTCTACAACAAATAAGAGTAATGACGTGTCTTCACCATTAAACAGAATAGGATGATCTTGACCGCATCAAAACCCGTTAATATCAGGTTGGGTAAGCCTTCTGTCAACGCACCCAATCCCAGTTTCCTGGTTCCAGGTGATAAGATATTTGTTAAAAGTAAAGTTATTGGTGATCGTATAAATGGAAACCCTGCTTGGATAATGACAGATGCCAATGAATTTATATCCATTGAAGGGTTTGAAGCTCTTGAAGAAATTAAGTCGATACCCTTTTTTTCTCACGTCGAAAATGCCCCAAAATTATTCAATGCGCTGGACATTTCTGAGTTGTGGAACATATCTATGGGAGAAGGTATTAATATTGGCATTATAGATAATGGTGTGGCTAGCCATCCTTCGTTAAAAAGCAAAGTAATAGAGCTAAACGGAACAATAATAGAGGATTTGGCCGGACACGGTACAACAATGGCCTGTATAATTGGTGCCCTTGACGAAGCAAATGGCAAAATAGGAGTCTCACCAATGATCCAGAATATTTTTTCTTACAGATTAAATGTTGATGAGCTCCAGCCAGGTGTGTTGATGGCAGCCTTAGACAAGATGCTTGAAGCAAAAGTGAATGTATTGAACTTAAGTTTTAGTTGTAACACTTTTACCTTTTTTAAGCCCCGCCCCGATGCAGTTAAGCTCCAGGAAAAGATAAATGAGTTAGTGAATAGTGGATGTATAATTGTGGCTGCAACAGGAAATGACCATCAGCGTAACCAGGACTTCTACCCAGCTAAATACGACAATGTAATTTCCGTTGCAGGCATCGACAACGAGGGAAATTTAGATATGAACTCTAACTTATGGAACGGAGTTTCTATTAGTATCTCATCAGATCACTACTACAATGATGATCAATTTAAAAACTCAAACGGCACATCAGGCGCAACCGCAATCATCTCCGGCTGCTTATCCTGTGTATATAATTCTTTAAAGACCCACGATAAAACAAAGGCCATAAGCAGTCTACTTTCGAAACTTCCACCTGCTGCTATACAGTTCGATGGCAAACAGATATCCATCCCTACATTTAATATCAAAAAATTTATACAGTTATTAAAATTATAGTCATGAAAAAGATCATATTAGCCGCTTCAGCAATATTACTTTATTTGTCAGCCCGTACGCAGGTGATAGACATAGACCTTTCAGATAAAAAAGCAAAATCTGTAAATATCGATCTGGAATTAAGAAGTATAAGGCTAACTAACTTAAGCAAGAACTTTATATATGAGTTAGATTGGCAGGTCGTAAAAACAGAAAAGCTACCGTTTGACATAAAAGCATTTGCAAGCAATGACAGTAAGTTTACAACCTGCAGTCAGGAGGTTCAGGACGTCATTATTAAATTGGATAGTGAAAATGATGAGGGCAGAATTAAAAGTCTTGTTGAAAACGGCAGGAAACTAATAGACAAGCTTGGTGCGGAAAATTGTGCAGCCATATTAAAAAAGTCTATTGAAGAAACCGAACAGGTATGTTCGATTCCGTTTACTCTAACTAACAATCAGGTTATTACATTAACCATATCTAAAATAGCTAAGAATGGTAAAAAGGACTCTGACTGGTCGTATACATTAAAGACACCAGAAAAGTCCCGCTGGCTTATTCATTATGGCTTAACTTATGTACCAAACGTTATTAGCAAGGTTAATCATTACTTCTCACAGGCGGATACAGGAGCTACGAACAAGTATACGATCACGAAGGAAAATAACAATGGACCAAAGCCGTGGGAAAATATTTCTGCAACAATTAACTTCACCTATCCCTTTAGTGCTAAATCAAAAGATCTTGATGGTGGTTTTACAGCCGGATTTGGTTTAAATCCAGGCTTCGAAGTCTCAGGGCATGCCGGCATATCTGCCATCATTGGCGAAAATATCATCATCGGTACCGGCGTTGCATTCCTGCAAAAGTATAAGCTGATGGGAGAATACAGGGAAAACCAGGTGGTCAAAACAAACCTCAACTTCGAAGCCTTACATCATAAAGTTTGGTTGCCGGAATTGTACTTTACAATCGGTTTTAGGTTTAACAGTAATCCTTTTGCGAAAAAAACAACAGACAATACCAGCGCAAAACCAACCGAACCTACCAAATAAGCTCCTTATTTGGGTTGCACAATGTTTGACTTTGAAAGATTGATGTCTCGCAAGCAAAGCATTCATCAAACTCCTCTGAATTGTTCCTTTTAATCCCTCACTTATGCCCGATAATTCACCATCCATATCATCCCGTGTTGAATTGAAGCGTATTCAAAACTCGGTAATCTTTACCCTGAAGGATGATAAGTCTGCCTTCTTTTATGAAGCGGGTATGGCAATTGATGCCGACGGCGCTTTTCGCGCCTACCATCCCGATAACAAATCGGGTCTCGACAACTTGCATAATGCAGGCAAGCCGGGTAACTTTTTTGCATTGGTTACCGACAACGGAAAACCGAGCGGAACTCCTATAATCCAGTCTTCCACAGATCCGGCACCAGGGTTTTTTATTGCTGCAACCAGTTTAGAAGATAAATCAAAAAAACGTACAGATCCGCGGCGGTATGTTGATGCCGAAACCGTTCCCTTTATTGTACTTCCGGGCACATTAAAGTTCGGTGCAGCTCTCTCCGACCTTTGCCTGGTCTTCAATCCGAAAACGAACCAATTATGCGGAGGAGTTTTCGCCGATATTGGTCCGGCAAAAAAAATAGGAGAAGCCTCTATTGCCATGGCAAAAGCTGTAGGCGTGCCCTCAAGTCCGCGCAATGGCGGACAAGCTCACGGCCTTATTTACCTAGTGTTTCCGGGCTCAGGTAATGCCTGGCCGCTGTCACATCAGCAAATACAAGACCTTTCCAGTCAAAAGTTCACTAAATGGGGTGGGTTGTCTAAGTTAAAAGCCATAATGCAGGATTTTTTATAATGCAGGCTTATCGTAGCCGAATGCCAATGAAGAGCCCTAACCTTTGGAGAAAACTGCCGGTTTTTTAAAAGGAATAGGTTGCCTGCAGGCCAATATTTCGTCCAGGCTCTTTTACACCAATTGTTTTAATTAACGACAAGTGGTTGAAGTAATCCACGTTAAAAACATTGTTGCAAAAGAGAACAAACTTCCAGCGGCTGTCAGCACCAAGTGGTGGTGTAACGCCCGCATAAATATCGGTGACGACATAACCTGGTGAACGGGTCTCAAACGCAGCTACATTCTTTTGTGAAGAGTAGGCGGCCGCCTGTAACGTAATGTAGGGTTGCACCCATCTTACAGAGCGGTTATTTTTCCAGGTGATGCCGGTAATGATTTTGCCAGAGGGAATATAAGGAAGGTTCCCCGCGTTGCCTGTAAGCACACCTTTCATGGCACTTGCCCTAATATACCCGGCGAACCACGATGCGGCAGGGTGCAATTCAACATTCAGCTCCGCTCCTTTTATTTCGGCATCATGTTGCATCCACCGGTACACTCTTAGCGGTCCGGCAGAGTCGGGTGTGGGTGCGATGAAGATGTAGTCACTTATATAATTAAGGTAGCCGTTTAGAGACGCACTTATATTTTCGTTGTTCCACTGCAGCGTCAGGTCTCCTTCTATGTTTTTTTCCATATCCAGCCGGTTATCACCCACCTCGAAGCGGTAAGTGCCTTCGTGCATCCCAAACGCAGTAAGCTGGGCATAGTTAGGAGCAGTGTAGCCACTTGCAAGGTTTGCTTTAATGGTTAGCTGTTTGCCCGCATGATACACCAGTCCGGCAGAAAACGAAAGCGGGGTATAGCTACGGTTGAGCTCCTGCTGCGGTCGCGCTATCGGTGGGTTGAGCGTATCACGTTTTGAAGCAGATGTACGGAACATTTTGAGTTGATGCACATCTATACGCACTCCTGCCAAAAAGTTCCATGAACCGGTGTTGTAGTGCCCCACCGCATAGCCGCCGGCAGTGGCAATATGCGCATCGGGAACCAGCACCCAATTACCCGTGTTCTTGTTGTTCTGGTAAAAACCCTGCGCGCCAACTGAAAGCCCTCCTTTCTTTAATTTACCCGTAGCCCATTCTACACCGGCTGTTATCGTTTTCAGATTAAGGCCTACTCCAAGGAATTTCGATTTTGGCCCCAATGTATCCGGTTCAAACTCCTTGCGGTTATTAAACTGGTAGCTCGCATTAACTGTCCACTCAGATTGCCCGCTCGTATAAAAGGTATTTTCTGTACTAAGCACATGCGTCTGAACATTCTGGTAGGGTGCTTCCATCTCATAGTCACGCTCCTCCTTTTTACCGGGGTTGTTAACAGCTTCAAGGCTTTCATCTTCAATTATTCCAAGCAGTTGCTCATACAGACTGTACGTTAGCTGGTGCCGGCGGTTGCTCTTCCGAAGCCCTACGGTGCCCTTAAAAGCCATGTTAGTGAACTTTGAATTAAAAGCCAGCGGTTTTAAACTGTCCACTTCGCCACCCTGCACATAATTGGTATGAACCTGGGCACCGGCATGAAGTGTATAATACATGTCGTTTTTTGAACCCCGAACCCCCGCCTTTAAATTGCCGCCTACACTGTTGCTGAATGCACCGAGTTGCAAATAGCCATTGGTCTTTTCACCGTATGCCGGCGGACTTTCGGAAAATATAAGGGCGCCACCCATAGTGTTAGGCCCAAAAACCAAGGCTGCCGGACCGTTTACAATTTCGGCTTTATCGACGCCGAGTTCGGAAATACCAATATCGTGGCGGTCATCCCATGTTTGATGATCAATTCGAGCACCTTGCGCAAACAACTGCACGTGATTGAACGATAAACCCCGAATAACCGGTTTATTGATACCGCTGCCACTGTTGATTATACTTATTGAAGGCAGCTGTTGCAGCTGGTTCATAAGCTGAAGTCGTGGTACTTGCTGTTGTAGCTGCCCGATATTCAGGCGATCGATGTTGAAAGGAATATTAGGCAATACCTGCTTTCCAAATGTGGTGATGGTAACGGTATCTGAAATACGTTGCGTTAAGGTATCTGAAACCATAGGTTGTGCAAGGCCGGATTGAACGGTAAGCATTACACAAAAACAGCAGCTTATAAGCGGCATTAATAAGTTCTTTCTCATAGTTAGTTGAAGGTATTTAAGAGGAAGCCTTGGATAATACAGGAACACTGTCGTTTGCCAAACGATGTACAATCTTTACACGTCAAATATAAGTAGTGCCTGTAGTGAATTTGCATCAAATTTTAACCAATCGGCAGGCTCATGTTTATACCGGGCGAAGAAAAAAGTGCTTGCTTGTGGCTTTTTGGCGGGGTGTATAAACAGCCTATTTAATAATATCGAGTAGAATTATTTTGGACCAGGCTTAGAATAAGTATTTGGCATCGTTGCGTCGCACTCTTGTACATTTTACCGCTACTCGGCCCATACATTTTGCACCTTTTTCGGTAGGTTGTTTCTGGTAAGGCAAAAGCTCCGCAACGATCCGAAGGTACAAGTGAGTGACACAACGATGATGCCATGAAAAACAAAAGCCGGTAACAAAATACAATGGCACAGGAAGCTTCTTGCACCAGAATACACAACTATCGTTTAGCAGCTTTTTCATTTGCAGGGGCAGACCTCCTGTCCATCTCTACACGCCGCAACCTTTAACGGGGTAGTGTTAGCCCATTTCGCCAAAGAATTGCGCCGGATGAAAAAAGTTCCTAAATTACTATCTAAACAACTGCTTGTAATATGAAAACCTACAACCCTGCCTCGGGCGTTTTCCCATTGAAGCGCTCAGCGAAGCTCCTACACGGCTTACGTTTGGAACCGACCACCTTGTTTCGGCGTAACATGCTACTTTTTCTGCTGATCTCTTCTTTTTCTGTTTATGCACAAAGTTTTCCCGTAACAGGGAAGGTAACAGGTGATGATGGCAAGGGTTTGGCCGGCGTTACGGTAAGTGTAAAAGGCAATAACGAAAAAGCAATCGTTACAGATGCCACGGGTGCTTTCTCCATTAACGTGGCCAGTGGCAAAGAAACCCTGGTATTTACTTATGTGGGTTTTACCGACCAGGAAGTCAGCCTGCAGAACCGAAGTACCCTTAGTGTTTCCATGGTGCCTTCCTCAAAATCGCTCGACGACGTAGTAGTGATCGGCTACGGATCGGTTAAAAGAAAAGACGTAACGGGGGCCGTTGTAGGAATCAACCAAAACGACATTAAATCACGTCCGGTTAATGATGCCTTGCAGGCCATGCAGGGTAAAGTTGCCGGCGTCGATATCTCGTCTAACGAGCGGCCCGGAACGGTGGGCACAATTAATATCCGTGGCGTCCGTTCATTAACCGCGTCGAATTCGCCCTTGTTTGTTGTTGATGGAATTCCATTGATAACAGGAGGCATCGAGAATATTAATCCTTTGGATATCGAAACCATAGACATTTTGAAGGATGCCTCTGCAACAGCTATTTACGGTTCACGTGGTGCAAACGGCGTAGTTATCGTTACAACTAAACAGGGCAAAAACGGCAGAGTGACGCTTAGCCTTAACAGCTCGCTGAAATTTGAAAACTTAGTGGACAATGAAGACATGTTTAATGCAGCTGATTTTATTACATTTCGCCGATGGGCTTATTACTATGCCGGCCTAAATACAACAACAGGTGTAAGCAGCTATCCGAGAGGAGACCAGCCAAATATTGCCAACGACAGAACTTACTTCAATGCAACCGGTGATCCGTCTGCCTGGGCAAACATTGCAAAAGGCTGGGCATCCGGCACCTGGGATGGTTCAAAAGTTACTACCACCGATTGGCGGGGAATGGTTACCCAACAATCAACAACTACCGATAACACGATCAGTGTTAGCGGCGGATCGGACAAAATAAAAGCTTACGGGTCGTTTGGGTATTTAAACAATACAGGAACTATAAAGGGGCAATCTTTTAAAAGGTATTCAGCCAAAGTGAACGTTGATATTGCCGCTACCAAATGGCTTAATTTCGGAAGTAATGTTAGTATTACCTACAGCACACAGGAATATGGCCAATCTCCGGTAAACGCTGCAACCATCGGCACTCCCGCAGGCGGCTTGTATGAAACTGCGCGAGGATTGTTTCCGTATGCAGTGCCTTACGACTCTACGGGTGCAAGGATACTGTTTCCGGGAGGTGATAATTCTTATAAAAACATAGTTGACGAATGGAGCTATAACAGAGATCAAAGAGTAACACTGCGAACATTTGGCAGTTTATATGCACAAATAAATTTCGGCTCCATTTTACCGGTTTTAAAGGGACTTAGGTATCGTATGAACTTCGGCCCGGATCTGTCTTATTACCGTGACGGCATTTATATAGACGCGAATTCGGTGGCAAACGGCGGAAGCACCAGCTTCGCTTCCCTTCTGAACTATAAAACCCTTTCATACACCTTAGACAATCTGCTGTACTACGACAAAACCTTTGGTGAACACAGCTTCGGCATCACCCTGCTGCAAAGTCAAACCGCTTATACAAGAGATACGAGTTCGATATCTGGTAACGGCGTGCCTTTGTCATCTCAGCTATGGAATGCCTTAACCAGCGGCACGGTAACAGGTGCAATAAGTACGAGCTCTAACATCAGTCAGCAGCAGCTGTTATCTTATATGGCAAGACTTAATTATAGTTTTAGGGATAAATACTTATTAACGGTTTCGGCCCGTGAAGACGGTGCATCGCAATTTGCTGAAGGTCACAAATACGCGCTGTTCCCCTCAGCTGCTTTTGCCTGGAGAATAAGTAAAGAACCTTTCTTAAAAACCACCTGGATCAACGATTTGAAACTACGTATTGGAGCAGGCGTTACGGGTAACTCCGCTATCGGCCCCTACTCTACACAAGGTGCCGTAACCTCTCTTTTCTTTCCTTTTTCAGCAGCAAATGCTGCCGGCTCTATTCCAAATACCACACTGGCCAACCAGGATATCGGTTGGGAAAAAACAACGCAGTACAACCTTGGCGTAGACTACTCTTTACTTAATAAACGGGTTACCGGCAGTATTGATGTTTATACTTCTACAACAACGGACTTATTGATGCAGAGATCCATTCCAACAGTTACCGGATTTACCACCACTTACGCGAATATTGGAAAAACAGCTAATAGCGGAGTTGATATAAATATAACGACTGTAAATATCAGTCAGAAAGATTTGATGTGGACCACAACCGTAAATGCAGCCTGGCAAAAGGAGCGTATAAAAGAACTCTCTAACGGCAACCAGGACGACTTAAACAATAACTGGTTTATCGGCCAGCCTATTGGCGTTATTTACGGCTATAAAGCACTGGGTCTGTGGCATGTTGGCGACTCAGCAGCAATGAAGGGTTTTACCTCCAACTCCTTCGCTCCTGGTAACGTAAAGATTGCAGATCTTAATGGCGACCACAAGATTGATCCGAATAACGATCGCCAGATTATTGGCTGGACAAGACCGCGCTGGGTAGTGGGTATGACTAATTCACTTATCTACAAAGGATGGGATCTATCTATCTTCCTGTATGGGCGGCTAAATTATATGTATAACACCGGAGGTGAAGGTGAAGCTGCCCGGGGTGTAACGAGGCAACTTAACTACTATACTGAAACTAACCAGAACGCAGACTTCCAGAAACCTATATTTAACGCTGGAGGTGCATCCGGCGATCCCTATTTTGCCGCCTTGGGTTATTTTGATGCTTCTTTCATTAAGATCAGGAATATCTCTCTTGCGTATACACTGGGTGCCAGATCCCTGGGAAAATCCGGCATATCGAGTTTAAGGGCATACGTACAAGTGGCTAATCCCGGCATGTTGTTCTCTAAGCTCAAATACCTCGACATGGATGTGGTAGGTCCAACGTGGAACAGAGGCTTTACCATTGGAGTTAACGCATCATTTTAATTAGCAAAATTTAAAGTATATGAACAAACATATCTTTTTTAATAGATTGATAATTGTTGCAGCAGTAAGCTTTACTTTATCGTGCAACAAAGATTTTCTGAATGAAACGCTCACGACGGCAAGAACTACTGATTTTTACAAAACAGATGCTGGTATACAGCAATTGGCAGTAGGTACGTATTACCAGGTTTTTAACGCGCCTTTTAATGGAGAATGGAACTATTCGGCCACTAATTATGGCACGGATGAATTTCATATCGGTGGAGACCCCTCGAATTCGCCATGGAACAACTACGACGCTACATTCAACTCAACAATCATAGCAACCAATACTAATACAGCAGGCTCTAACCTGCAATGGGATGCACTGTACACAGGGATTGGGGATGCTAACTTGCTCATTCAAAATTGTATGAACAGTACTTCCACATCTGCTGCTATTAAGGGTACTGCTTTAGGAGAAGGTTATTTTATGCGTGCTTACAACTATTTAAGGCTGGTGAGCCAATATGGAGGTGTCCCCCTTCAGTTGACGCCGGTATCTTCTATACAACTTGAATTTACAAGAGCAACGCCAAAAGATGTTTGTGCGCAGATCATTGATGATTTCAAAAATGCTTACAACCTTTTACCAAATACAGGTGGTCCGTCTCATATTACAAAAGACGCTGCGGCACATTATTTAGCAAAAGCCTATTTATTCAGATCAAGTGAAATAAACAGCTCCTGGAACACATCTTTTCTGACCGCTGACCTGGCAGCAATCGGTCCCCTTTGTGATCAGGTGATAGCTAATCACCCTTTAGCCCCTAACTTCGGGAGCCTGTGGAATTTTACGGGTATTAATTCTGCAAACGAGTCCTTACCGGAGGTCATCCTTTCCGCCCAGTTTACCAACGATGTAAATACCAATTTGGGCAATGGCAACACGCAACATTTGTACTTTGTATCCAGGTATGATGTACAGGATCAGATGGCGCGTGATTTAACCGGCGACCGGCCTTTCAGCAGAATGGCTACTACTTATTACATGTATCGCTTGTACGACATGGTTAACGACTCGAGATTTTGGAAATCTTTTAGAACCAAAAGCGCTATAAACGGAGCAACACCCGTAGCTCCGAATGTTAAGGGCGATTTGGGAATTATGTTTGTAATTAACAAACCTGGCGATACCCGGTTTGCTTTATCAAAGATCTGCAAAACGACTGCAGGTACAAATTTGGTGCAGGATGTATTTGGCTCGGGCAGAGTAATACCTACTACCTACGTAGCCTATCCGAACGGCAGAACTACAGACGGTGCCATCTACACTGATCTGACCACTGCCGGCCAGGGCTTTCCCTCCTGCAGCAAGCACATGGATGGTTCCAGGAACTCTTTGAACGATGTTGTAGGCCACAGAGACTTTATTTTAGCCCGTTCGGCTGAAACTTATTTAATAGCGGCAGAAGCAAAGATAAGACTGGCCCAGGCAGGTCAGGGCAGCTATGCAGATGCACTCGCTTATATCAATCCTGTAAGGGCTCGCGCACAGTACACCAATGGTGAAAACCGGGCTGCTTATAACGATGGGGGTAACACCTTACTTTCTGTGACACTTCAAACACCGGGGGTTAGCAGCTCATTTTATCCGGGTAATTCTTACTATGAATCCAACAATATTGCAGTAACCACGGCATCGTCTGCAAGTTTGGCCGTAACCAACACTGCCGCACTGCCTGCCCAGGATGAATATATTATTGGCCTTCTGGGTTTATCAAGCAGTTACGACAGAATGTTGTGCTTTATTCTTAACGAACGTTCCCGTGAACTATGTGGCGAATTTAAGCGGTGGGAAGATCTGGCGAGAACTCAAACTTTAGTGAAGAGGGTACAAGCTTTTAATTTGGAAGGTGGACCAAACATTAAAGCTTATCATACCTTACGCCCACTGCCGCAAACTTTCCTCGATGGCATTCAATCGTCGGGAATTGCGCTGACAGGAGCACAGAAACAGGCCATGCAAAACCCAGGTTATTAGGCGTGCGGACAGTGCTCCAATTGTGCACACTCATCTGGAACATGGAAACACTATTACGCAAGGTTAATATCCCGAAGCAGGACATGTAGATGTGCTTTTACATAGTTGCTGATCCCCGATACATTATCTTATGAAGAGAAGAACATTAATAAGGAACTTAGGCTTAGCCATCCCGGCTTTATCCCTGCGCGGTCGTTCTCAGGCCCAAACTTTTTTCGAGAATTTGGCTGGAGGAGAAACTATACTGAAAGGACGTTTTCAACCTACGTGGGAATCGTTGCAGACCTACCAAACGCCTGCATGGTACCAGGATGCGAAATTTGGTATCTGGGCACATTGGGGGCCTCAGTGCCAGCCGGAAGCAGGAGATTGGTATGCCAGGGGAATGTACCAGGAGGGTAGCCGGCAATATAAATATCATGTGGAGCATTATGGACACCCATCTCAGTTTGGTTTTAAGGATGTGATCCATGAATGGAAAGCCGATCAATGGAACCCGGAAGAGCTGGTTGCCTTGTATAAGAATAGTGGCGCACGATATTTTTTTGCCATGGCTAACCATCACGACAATTTTGATATGTACAACAGTAAGTATCAAAGCCAATGGAATGCCACAAAGCTGGGGCCTAAAACAGATATTATCGGGCGTTGGGCAAGGGCTGCTAAGAATGAGCAATTACCGTTTGGGGTAAGTATCCATGCTGCCCATGCCTGGAGCTGGTATGAAACCGCACAACGCAGCGATAAGAATGGTGCTCTTGCCGGTGTACCTTACGATGGAAAGAGCCTGAAAGCCGACGGGAAGGGAAAATGGTGGGAAGGTTTAGATCCGCAGGAATTATACGCCCAGCAACACCCCCGTAGTGAAAATAGTCTGGATAACGGTATGATCCACAAACAATGGAACTGGGGGAATGGTGTTACGCTGCCATCACGGGCATATATCGAAAAATTTTTCAACCGAACCATCGATTTAATCAATAAATACCATCCCGATCTATTATACTTCGATGATACAGCCTTGCCATTATGGCCCATTAGCGATGCAGGCCTTCGTATAGCAGCACATCATTACAACAGCAGCATAAAAAAGCATGGTGAACTAAAGGCTGTTATTAACGGAAAGATCCTGGATGAAAATCAGCGTAAAGCAATGGTCTGGGATATCGAGAGAGGACAAGCTAACGATATACAACCTTTTGTATGGCAAACAGACACCTGTATCGGCGACTGGCATTATAACAGGGCTGTGTACGAGCGAAAAGGTTATAAATCTGCAGCTATGGTTATTCAAACCCTCGTTGATGTGGTAAGCAAAAACGGCAACTATTTGCTGAATATTCCGGTGCGCGGCAACGGCACCATTGATGAGCTGGAACGTGAAATAGTAAAAAAAATAGGAGAATGGATGACCGTAAATAATGAAAGCATCTATGGTACCCGACCCTGGAAAATATATGGTGAAGGACCATCCACAAAAAACCAGGCACAGTTAACGGGGCAGGGCTTCAACGAAGGGAAAACAAAATTTACAGCTGAAGACATTCGGTTTACACAAAAAGGTGAACTGCTCTACGCTACAGTAATGGCATGGCCGGAAGATGGCAAAATACTCGTGAGAAGCCTGGCAAAAGGGAATCCTAACCGTACTGCTCCGGTAAGAAAAGTAGAATGGCTTGGCATTAAACAGCCGCTATCCTTTAATGAAACCAGTGAGGGGCTGTTGGTTCAATTTCCTCAGGCTAAACCGGAAGACAGCTTTGCACTTGTTTTGAAAATTGTATAACCTTTATGAATTGCTCAAACCAAATAGGTTTGTCATTCGTTTCATTTCCCCTGCACCGGCGGTGTATAATGAGATATATCGATGCCAAATTTATCTGACAACTATATTGAATTGCTGTACCTGTTTCTTTAAGATTTTTTCTATTTCTGCCTCAAGCGTGGCAGAGGAACTGCCTGCAGCTTTTTTACGTGCATTAGCTAAGAAGTTTTGCCGTTTAACACTAAGGTCGGCTATTTTTTTCTGTACACCCGTTCGTTCTTCACTTTTTGTTTGCACCAAAAGCTCTAACTCTGCACGGCTCTTTCTTTTTAAACTGTCGGGCAACATCTTCACGTCAACCTTTTCTATAAAACTGGCGTCATCAGCCACGGCGTCCACGAGGTCCCATTTGGAAGTTTTATATAATTTCTTATTAGCCTTTACTACCACACGTTCGGCGGCTACCTTTCTGTTCATCGTATAATTTTTCTTATCCATGTCGGCCTGTTTGGAAAAGCTGCTTGCGCCGGCGTATCCGTAAGCAACATAGGTGCTATTCATTTGCTCATTTAATACAAAAAGTGCGCTATCGTAAGGAGTGGTGATGTCTTCGATTGAGGCATTCTGATTGATGTTGGTATAACTGCCGTTACCGCACGCTCCGCCAAGATCCCAGTGTTCGTTAACACCCTTCAATTTATCGCCACAATAGATCGTGTTGACGATAACACCTTTACGCTTTGCGGCAGCACAGGCTTGGCTCCAGCTTACATCGCCCTGAAAGAAGTCTTCGTTGCCGGCGATAAAGATGACCTTGTAGTTACTGGAGGAGGGATGCCAACCTAGCTCGTTGATGCAAGAGGAAATAACGTGCCCGCAGTATTCCTCCCCCCCGTTTGTTGTTAATTGGAACAGATTTTCAGATAACGAATCAAGGTCGTTAATAAAGCCGTTGACCTGTTGCACGTAACCCTTACCCGGATCGTTTGTTGACCTCCCGTATTCATATAAAGCAATTGCTATTTCTGGCGTCTGGCCGTTGCACGCTGCTCTTCCCAGCGTACCAACCATATTCCAGAGCTGAGCTTTTGCCTGTTCAATCAGGCCATCCATGCTATTACTTACGTCGAGTAGAATAGCTACCTGTATTTTTACGGAAGTATCCGCTGGTTTTTGAGCAGCCGGTAAATGTAACGCGGCCTTTTGCGAGGTAAACAGTGTCAAGGCGATAAGAGCACCAACGAGTGGAAGTGCAATTTTAAGCAGCAGGTTCATGCTATGATTTTTCTGAAGGATGCCCGACCCCTGTGTTTACACAACCGATTAAAAAAATCATACAGCTTTTATAAACACTTTAACAATGTCCGAAGTGATAACACCAGCTGCTTTTTATACATCCCGGTTTCATCAACGTAGCGTATTAAAGATCACTTCGTGTGGAGCTCCGGAGGCTGTACAGTCGCGTTTCAAAAAGGAAATGGCTGCTAGCTTTCATTAAGCAGCATCCACGACGTTCCAAATCTGTCGCGCAGCATGCCAAAACGGTTCGCGAAAAAAGTCTTTTCCATCTTCATAAAGATTTCACCGGCATCGGATAGCACTTTATAGATTTGCTCAGCTTCCTCAGGTGTTTGGAAACGAAGTGTGAGGTAAGAACTCCGCATAGGTTCGGCAGCTGGAACGTCGGCGCCCCTCACTAAGGTGCCGCCGATCTCTATTATCGCATGAAGAATGGGTTTCTTCCATTCTTTTGGGAAATGGGGAGGCAGTTGTTGGTGAGGCATCATCAACTGTATTTTACCACCCAGATGTTGCTCATAAAACCGGAAAGCTTCTTCGCAATGTCCCGGATAGTTAATATAGATGTCAAGTTTTAATGAAGAATCGGTATTCATAATGATGTATGTATTTGCACTGGGTACTTAAAGAATTCCTCGTAAAGATCATCATATCTTTCGCCATTTCCCGGGTGCAAATACGACAAATAGAAGGCATAAGGCGCCAATTCTTTAATCCAGGCGCGCTTTGGCAATAAAGGAGCCCCTTTTTCGTTTTTACCGGCATGAAAACATCGTTGTACGCATTACTTGGCACTATCTTTATTGCACTGGTTTTTTTCTCTTGCCAAAAGGAGATATCCTCTTACACAGATGTTTCTGCGGGAACGCTAAAAGCAACTTCTATGGGAGACTGCTTACCATCAACCGTTAACGGGGTCTACATGGTAGACAGCCTTCTGCAAAGCTCCAACTATATAGACGTTCAGATAAATGTATCTACGGCAGGATCCTACAATATTCAAACGAACGTTGTAAATGGTTACTCTTTCAGGGGAACGGGAATTGTAAGTGCAACCGGGCTCAACACCGTTCGTTTGCAAGGGTATGGAAAACCTATTGCCGCTGAAACCAACACGTTTGCTATTACCTATGGCTCCAGCGTTTGCACCGTTAACATTTCGGTGGTACCTTCTGTTACCTCAACAACCAATGCGGTATATACACTTAGCTGTGCAACACCAACGTTCTCGGGAACCTATACTGCAGGTACGTCAATGGACACCTCCAATACCGCTAGAATAGCTGTTGTTGTGACTACTCCAGGCAAATACGTTATAAATACAACAACCGTAAACGGCATCACATTTACCGGAACAGGAGTTTTTGCCGCAGCGTCAGCTACGGCACAGCAGGTGATTTTACAGGCAAGTGGGCTTGCCGCTGCTGCCGGCACCTTCAATTATCCGGTTTCGGGAGCGGGAAGCAGTTGTAGTTTTCCTCTAATAATTACAGCGGCAGCAGCACCTGCCACCTATACCCTGGCCGGTGCGCCTGCTACGTGTACCGCACCTGTAGTTAGCGGAAGTTACCTGGTTGGCACTACCCTAAATACCACCAATAAGGTTGTTGTAAAAGTAGATGTAACTACCCCGGGGGCCTACACCATTTCTACTAATACCGTAAACGGAATGAAGTTTACCGGAGCCGGAACCTTCGCAACAGCAGGAGCAGGTCAAACGGTAACCCTCACAGGCCTGGGAACACCATTAGCAGCCGGCACCTTTATTTTTACGCCTGCTGTAGGCACTTCCGGATGCACGTTTGATATTGCAGTCTCCACACCGCCAGCAACCGCCGGCACTTACACTTGTAAAATTGACGGTGTTTTTACAAGCTTTAACGATCGTGCGCATGCGGAGAAGGATGGTTTTTTACCCGGGCAATACCACTTGTTTCTTGACGGCTTTATCGCACCGGCAGACGGAAGTACTATACCTGAGTTTAAAATATTTATCACGAATAACAATAACTCAGCCGTAAATCCGGGAACTTACAACAATGATGGCTTTTTACTCCCGAATGGGTACACTATTGAAGTCGACTATATTGCTGTAGCACCAAACGGAACGGTTACGATCTGGAACACAAGCAGCTCGGTCCTGTCCGCCCATCCACCGTTCACCATAGTTGTATCAAGCGTTACAGGTAATCGTGTAAAGGGAACCTTTAGCGGAAAGCTTACAGATATTATGCTGGGTGGCACGCATACTAAAACGATAACTGAAGGAGTATTTGACCTTCCGCTACAATAATATCAGTTCACAACAATATCGCTATTACCAGGGAGGGGCTACCATCAGTAGCCCTTCTTCTATTACATGCCTTCTGTAACACGGATTACTTACGCAGATGGGCAATCGTTAGCCTCAGCCCTTCCTCACATCCTACTGCAAAACTCAGTAAAAAAGCCAAAGGCCGCCTATCGACACCGTTGCATAGCCGCCCGCGATCTGCTTTGCTTACCACTTTATCGATAAGCCGTATACCTTTGCAATGATGTTTGATTTTCGACTAAAAGTTTTTCATACAGTAGCCAAACGCCTGAGCTTCACTAAAGCGGCAGCCGATCTGTTTATTACCCAACCGGCCGTAACAAAGCACATCCAGGAGATGGAGCAATATTTCAAGGTGCAGCTATTTGAGCGACAGGGAAACCAAATTAAGCTCACTCCTCAGGGGAAAGTTATGTTGCAATATGCGGAACAACTCCTGGCCGTTTACAAGAAGATGGAATACGACCTGAACAGTTTCTCCGATACACATAAAGGCACTTTGTACCTTGGAGCAAGTACTACCATTAGCCAGTATGTGATACCGTCGGCACTGGCAGAGTTTCATAAAAAGTACAGGGACGTGAAAGTAAAACTGCTTAACGGCAACACGGAACAGATAGAACATGCTTTACTAAACCGGGATATTGACATGGGCCTTATTGAGGGCAAGTCCAAGAATAAAGGCATTAAATATACAGAGTACATCAAAGATGAAATCGTACTTGTAAGCCACGTTGCACATCCGCTTGCCAAGAAGCAGAAGATCACCATTAACGAACTGAAAAGCATCCCTCTTCTTGTGAGAGAAGCAGGCTCCGGAACCCTGGATGTGGTGGCTTATGCATTAAGAAGTTTTGGTCTCAACTTCTCCCAATTAAACATTGAAATGGAGCTGGGCTCCACCGAGGCCATAAAAACCTACCTGCGAAATTCCCATTGCATGGCATTCCTGTCTGTTTATTCCGTTTTTACCGAACTTTCCAATAATGTCTTCCGCATCATCGACGTGGATGAGCTAACGATCGAGCGGTTCTTTTATTACATTCAAAGACAAGGCGGATCAGAACAGCTGGCTAATTTGTTTATGACCTTTGCTAATCAGTATAATTTAAAGTAATAACCCATTACTTTAAACAATTTCCCTGCCATCGATTTCCACATCACCTTTGTACCATGGTAAAAAGCCTGCAGGGTACAACAACAATGAAACAAAGTCTATTAAAAGGTAAGGTGATTTTAGCGGGCGCCGGCCCCGGCGACCCCGAACTGCTTACCATGAAAGCCTTTCGCTACCTGCAAAGCGCCGATGTGGTTTTAACAGACAGGCTTGTAAGTGAAGTGATCATACAGGAATATGTAAGGCCTTCGACTGAGGTTTTATATGTTGGTAAACAATGCAGGCAGGGCGTATCTACACCGCAGGCAACGATAAACGAATTAATGGTTGAGTATGCCTTACAGGGCAAGTTGGTGGTTAGACTCAAAGGCGGTGATGTTTCTATTTTTTCCAACATTCTTGATGAGTTGCAAACACTCGTTGAGTTCGACATACCTTTTGAAATTATACCCGGAATAACCGCCGCACTGGGTGCCGCGGCATATAGCGGCATACCCCTGACCGCAAGAGATCATTCCACCGCCGTGCGTTTTCTTACCTGTTACAAAACGGATATCATTTCCGATGAGTACTGGAAGGAACTCGCTGCAACCGGCGACACGCTAGTGTTTTATATGTCTGCAGACACGGCAAACCATGTGGTGGAAAAACTGACCACTTACGGAATAAGCGAAGAGAAACTGATTGCAATAGTAGAACAGGCTACCACTCCTCTGCAAACGGTTTACACCAGCAATTTGTACGAGTACGCGACGGAGCTTGGAAATCAGTCTTTTAAATCTCCATCGTTGATTATCATTGGCAAGGTTGTTCAGCTACAGCAACAGTTTAACTGGTTGCAGAACCGGCAGACAACCCAGGAGTACTTTGCCCCCGTGAAAAGTGACTATGCAGCGCAGATCCATGTAAAAAGAGCTTAATGAACCGTTGAAACAAGCACCATGTTAGCATCAAATAAAATGAAACTGGTTGAGGAGCTATTCACCACTTTCACCAAAGAAGAGCTTTTCTGGCTGAATGGCTACATAGCCGGTAAGTTCAAATCGGAACCAGAAATTTCAGTTGCAGCAACTCCCAAGGCTGCCATTAATAAACTTACCATTACTTATGGTACGGAGACGGGTAACTCCAAACGCCTTGCTTCAGAATTTGCAGCAAAGGCTAAGAAGAGCGGGCTTAACGCTAAGCTCGTAAGCCTCGACCAGTACCGCCTGAACGACTTACCTAAAGAAGAATACCTGTTATCGATAGTAAGCACACAGGGCGAGGGTGAACCACCTGCTGCTGCAAAGAAGTTTTATGAACACATTCATAACAATGGTTTCAAATTAGACAGACTAAAGTACAGCGTACTGGCCCTTGGTGACACCTCGTACCCGCTATTCTGCAAGGCCGGTGAAGACATTGACGAGCAGTTGAACAGATTAGGCGGCGAGAGAATAGCACCTTTACAGAAATGCGATGTGGACTACGAGCATGATGCGGACAGCTGGTTTCAGCAGGTGCTGAGCAACCTAAGTACCCCCACCAATGCAGATGCGCAGGTTAAACCGCTTACTTCTAAAAAGCCGGCAGGCAAACAACTTTATAGAGGTACGATTTTAACAAATATCAATCTTAACGACCAGGGCTCCAATAAGCAAACGCACCATATTGAAATTGCCGCCGAGAACGTTGATTATTTGCCCGGCGATGCTCTGGGTGTCGTTCCTGAAAATCCGCAAACGGTTGTTAACCATATCATAGACTTACTAGGTGCAAATAAAGCAGCCACCTATAACTACAGGGATCAAGAACTAACACTTGAAGAAATCCTGAAGAAAAAGCTGAACATTATTTACCTGCCCGAACGGGTCGTGGCTAAATATGCCCAACTCATAAAACAAGAGATACCGGCTACAAAAATTGGTCTACTGGATCTTTTAAGAATATACCCGCTAACGGATGCCACCAGGTTAGAACAGCTAATTGAAGTTTTAGAACCGATTGTACCCCGTCTGTATTCGATTGCTTCCTCACCCGAGGCGCACCCGGGCGAGATACATCTTACCGTGGCAAAAGACAGCTTCACCCTCAATGCCGAGCAGAAGTGTGGCTTATGCTCCGATTACCTGACCAGCTTACCCGCGGAAACCTCATTTGAATTTTACATTCACAAGAACTCGCAGTTCCGCCTGCCTGAAAACGACAAGGATGTCATCATGATAGGCCCGGGTACCGGCATCGCGCCTTTCCGTTCCTTTATTGCTCATAGAGACACTACGGGAGCAACGGGTAGAAACTGGCTATTTTTTGGCGACCAACATTTTGTTACGGACTTTCTTTATCAAACCGAGCTTCAAAACTGGATGGATACGGGTGTGCTTACGCAATTGAACGTTGCTTTTTCAAGAGACCAACAGGAGAAAGTGTATGTGCAGCATAAGATGTGGAAGCATGGCGAGCAGTTGTACTCCTGGCTAAAGAACGGCGCCTCTGTTTATGTGTGCGGAGCGAAAGACCCGATGAGTACAGACGTAGAAAGTGCGTTGCAGCAAATCGTTGAAAAGTTTGGCGGCAAAAGCACAGAAGAAGCAGCACAATACCTACAGCAATTGAAGGAGGAAGGAAGGTATCTTAAAGACGTCTATTAAAACCGCTGCAGTTTTACAGACGTCATTTTTCATGCAGTAATTAGGTTACCAGCATTTGTATTCCATAGCATCATCGTTGCCACGCTCGCTTGTACGGCAAACCAGTGTTCGGCTGAGGAGCTTACACCGACAGGCATAATGGAACGCGGATCTCCCGAGTAGCAAGGCGGACTCATGGAGAACATTGCCAGCTCCTTCTTACGGCGTTTAGTCGAAGTCTCTGGATCAGGTATTCACCTGGTTATTGCTGAAAAGCGAACAAACAGTACAAGAGTGCGACGCAACGTGAGCACCATAGTAGCATAACTGCCGGGTCCATAACCATAACAGGCGTTTTTCAAACGCTCTATAAAAAAATAATCAATGTCAGCAGATAAACTAAATCTCTCTTCAACGGAGATCATTAAACAACAGAGCAATGGACTTCGGGGAACTATCGTGGAAAGCCTGCAACTCGAAACTACCGGCAACATCAATGAAGATGACCATGCTTTAGTTCGCTTCCATGGAATGTACTTGCAAGACGACCGCGACAGACGTGATGAGAGAGCCAGAAAAAAGCTGGAAAGGCTGTATTCATTTATGATACGCTTAAGGTTAACCGGCGGCTTCTTAAAACCCGAACAGTGGGTAGCCTTACACCACATTGCAGGAGAGAATTCCACCGGAGTGCTTAAAATAACAACACGGCAAACCATTCAACTTCATGGCGTATTAAAATCCAGGGCCAAACCCACCTTAAAAGCTTTTAACCAGGCAGGTTTAACTACTCTGGCCACTTGTGGCGATATCAACAGGAATGTGATATGCAGCGCCCATCCGAAACAATCTCCTATACATGAAGAAGTATTTGCAATAGCCAACGAGATCACTGATATGTTATTGCCTAAAACAAATGGCTATTATGAAATTTGGCTCGACTCAGAAAAGATTGCCGACACCCAGGTAGAAGAAGACCCGCTTTATGAAGATCGCTACATGCCACGGAAATTTAAAATTGCCCTGGCCATTCCGCCTAATAACGATGTGGATGTATTTACAAATGACTTAGCCCTTATCGCTATCGTCGACAACAACGAACTGAAAGGTTTTAATCTCGCTATTGGCGGCGGAATGTCAACTACTCACGGTAACCCGAATCATTATGCCCGTTTAGCTTCAGTTATTGGTTTTGTTGACACTAAAGAGAAGCTGCTGAAAGCGGTATATGAAGTTTTAACCATACAGCGGGATTACGGAAACAGGAGCGACCGCAAGCTGGCTCGTCTTAAATACACGGTGGACAGGTTGGGTTTAGACTGGTGGCGTGCCGAGTTGGAAAAAAGATGCGGATTTAGCCTGGAAAACGAAAAACCCTACACCTTCACAAGACGCAAAGATTATTATGGCTGGGAACAAAATCATGAAGGATTATGGTACTATACCGTCTTTGTAGAAAACGGGAGGGTTTTAGATGATGAGCATGTGGCGTTAAAAACCGCTCTTTTGGAAGTTGCACAGACCGGAAAAGCCAACTTTCGATTTACCTGCAATCAAAACGTGATATTGTCTGACATAAAAGAGGAAGACAAACCGGCCATAGCTGACATCCTTGATCGATTTGCTATTATACAGCATACGGAAAATGCATCTACAATTAGAGGTAATGCGGTTGCCTGTGTAGCCTTAAATACCTGTGCACTGGCTTTAGCTGAGTCTCAACGTTACCTGCCTGCACTGATCACGAAAATGGAGCCGCTGCTTGCACGGCATGGGCTCGAGCATGAGGAGTTGATTGTTCGCATGTCTGGCTGCCCGAACGGTTGTTCCCGTCCGTCCGCAGCAGAAATAGCCTTTGTGGGCACGGCCTTGGGGAAATACAATCTGCACATCGGAGGAGACCGCTTTGGACTTCGCCTGAACAAGCTCTATAAAGAAAGCCTGAACGAAGAGCAGTTATTAACCGAGCTCAACTCCCTGTTTGAGGAGTTCAGTAAACAACGTCAGCCAGGTGAAATGATAGGAGATTTCTTAAACCGCTACCACAGTTAATTGCAGCCAGCTTACGTTGACCCCGCCGGCCAGCGGAAGCATCAAAAGGCTTAAAAGCCGCACTTCTGCCACAAATCAGTAAAAAGTACCACAACAGCCCTAAATCGTATCATAGCGAAGGTCACTACATCCGGTACCTTTGCGGCGTTATACAATTTTATGGGTAAGGTAAAAATACCGGTTTACGACATCTGCGCTTTGGCAAAGGGCACCCAACCACAGCAGGATAGTTTACTGGTAGAACGGTTTGGAGCATACCTGAACCGGCATCCGCATAGCCTGCATCATGCCCACCGACATTCCTTTTACCACCTCGTACTCTTCACCAAAGGAAGCGGAAGCCATACTATTGATTTCACCCGCTTTGAGCTTACACGAGGCCAGGCCTACTTTATGATACCAGGCCAGGTGCATAGCTGGGATTTTAAAGGGTCAGTGGACGGCTATATCGTCAACTTCGCAGACAGCTTTTTTCGTTCCTTTCTGCAAAACTCCAACTACCTGGAGCGTTTTTCTTTTTTTAGCGGCCTTAATGAAGATTGCGTCTGCAACTTGCCACCGCAAGTTTATGATAAGGTAATCGGTCTGTTTGAAGACCTTCTGACAGAGGCCGGCAATAACGATGGTTTGGAGGTGAACATGGATATGATCAGGTTGTTGCTGATGCAGCTTTTCATTACAGTTGAAAGATCGTGCAGTAGCAACACCCGCAAGATTATCCCTCAGCAGAAACATCTGCTCCTAAGAAACTTCCGCCGCCTGATTGATCAGCACTACCTGGCCATCAAACTGCCTAAGGCTTATGCAGACTTATTGTATGTAACTCCCAATCATCTGAACGCTTTATGCCAGGATCTGCTGGGTAAAACCGCTGGAGAACTGATCAGAGACCGGATTATGCTCGAAGCAAAACGGCTGCTCACCAGTGCACACATGAGCATTTCTGAGATAGCATACCACCTCAACTTCCAGGACAATTCGTACTTCAATCGCTTCTTCAAGAAAAATGCGGGTGTTACGCCTGACGAATTCAGGAAACAACTAAAAACAACATAAAAATTGCTACAATGCTTACGATAAACAAAATCCTTAGTAACGGACCCGTGTGCGAAAGCGAGGGTAAACCCGGCCTGCAAAAATTACTCAGCTGCAAATGTCCGAGATGCAGAACAGGCGATATGTTCCAGGACGAAAACCCCTGGCGTTTGAAAAACACTATGAAGATGAACAAAGAATGTCCCGTGTGTAAACAGCCTTTGGATATTGAAGTGGGTTTCTATTTTGGCTCAAGCTACGTAAGTTATGCTTTGACGGTTGCATTAAGCGTCGCAAGCTTTTTGGCCTGGTGGGCCGTCGCCGGTTTCTCTATTTATGATAACCGCATTTTTTACTGGTTGGCTTTTAATGCCGTTTTACTTATTGCCATGCAGCCTTACTTTATGAGAGTTGCAAGAACCGGATGGCTTGCCTTTTTTGTAAGGTATGATCGTAATTGGAAGACAAACGCACCACAGCCCCTCGAAAGAACAAATGAGATACACGAGAATAACTGGTAATAATATGGTAAGTGCTTTTCCCTTATAAGGGCCACTTAGCACCTATTCGCTTCGCAGCATTTTTGCAGCAGGTGACTGCAGGTAAGGCGTGCCGGAAAGTTTTAACGTCAACCGGGCATTGCGACGCACAAAAAGCCGTTTACATTTGTGTATATATCGTGTTACCCAAAATAGCGAAATGAACACCAGTTTTTACAAAGAGCTCTTTAATAAACAGCGAAGAAAGCAGGCCGTCCCTACTAATCATGTTATAGCCACATGGGCTTTGGAGGTTATTCATTTGTTATATCCCGAACTCTCGGAAGGATCTCATTCCGGTATCGAGGAAATAGAGGACCGCTTCAACAGTCTTCAAAAAGAACTCATTGGCCTTTTGGCCGCTACCCGGGCTTGCAGCGATTGCAATCACCAGCATGTGGCAAAATCATTTTTTCAAGAAATCCCTGAACTATACAGGCTTCTTAACACAGATATCTATTCCATCCATAACGGAGATCCTGCGGCGAAAAGCGAGTTTGAGGTCATTCGTGCATATCCCGGCTTTTACGCCATCAGCTTTTATCGCATAGCACACGAATTACTGAAATTGGATGTTCCCCTTTTGCCACGGATACTTACAGAATATGCTCATTCAAAAACGGGCATCGATATCCATCCGGGTGCTGAGATCGGCGAATATTTCTTCATCGATCACGGTACCGGAATTGTGGTGGGAGAAACTGCCATCATAGGAAATCATGTGAAATTATACCAGGGAGTAACTCTGGGTGCATTAAGTGTTGATAAGGCACTAGCCTGGGAGAAGCGACATCCCACAGTGGAAGATCATGTGGTCATCTATTCGGGGGCAACTATTCTGGGAGGCGAAACGGTTGTCGGGCATCACAGCGTGGTAGGGGGAAATGTGTGGCTCACTAGGAGCATCCCGCCGGGTTCATTGGTCTATCACAATCCTGAGATCACGGTGGTGGAAGGAAAGATTTTAAATTACTAAACTAAGTCAATGGCAACTATTCTCGACACGGTTGGCAACACGCCAATGGTTGAACTAACGAAGTTAAATGCAAACCCAAAGGTGAAGATATTTGCCAAGCTGGAAGGCAATAATCCCGGTGGAAGCGTTAAAGATCGCCCTGCATTGAACATGATCAAAAGTGCACTGGAGAGAGGCGACATCAATAAGGAAACGAAACTTATCGAAGCAACGAGTGGTAATACGGGTATTGCAATGGCGCTGATTGCCAAACTTTTCAATATTCAAATCGAACTGGTGATGCCCTCCAATTCTACACGGGAGCGCGTGTTAAGCATGCAGGCTTTTGGAGCTAAAGTAGTGCTGCTCGATTCAATTGAATTATGCCGCGATTATGCCGAGGAAAAGGCCCGGCAAGACGGCTATTACCTGCTGAACCAATTTGCCAACCCTGATAACTACCTTGCTCATTATAAAACAACCGGCCCTGAAATATGGAGGGATACAGGCGGCAACATCACTCACTTTGTAAGTTCGATGGGTACCACCGGAACGATAATGGGTTGCAGCTACTTTTTAAAAGAGCAAAATACGCATGTACAAATCGTCGGCTGTCAACCCACTGAGGAGTCATCTATTCCAGGGATAAGAAGGTGGCCGGTAGAATACCTGCCTAAAATTTTTGAGCCCTCCAGGGTCGACCGGATCATGGATGTATCGCAGGCTGAGGCCACTGCAATGACCAGGAGACTTGCCAACGAGGAAGGCATTTTTGCAGGAATGAGCAGTGGCGGTGCTGCTTCTGCAGCCATAAAGCTTGCGCAGGAGCTATCAGAAGGCCTGATCGTCTTTATAGCCTGCGATCGAGGAGACCGCTATTTAAGCAGTGATCTATTTGGTTAATCACCGGTTACTCCTCTAAATGCTTTTTATGAACCGGGCAGTTTATCGCTGTTGCGCTTCAGTGGCGTCGCACTCTTGTGCAGCATATCTTTATTCGGCACAAAGCACATCCGGTTCCCCTGCTGATTCGCCCAATACGGCATGGTCTACGGAATGCTTTTAATGCCAGGCCAACGGTACGTACTAAGTATATCTGAGACCACCTGCGGTCGGGGGGCATAGGTTTCCTCACTTTTTTCTTCCCGCTTTGACTCTCCGGAGCTTACATCATCAGATGATGTCACCTGGTCATTTTTGCAGGCCGCGCAATAAAGCAAACAGATCATGAGCACTTTTGCAGTTTGGTGAAAACAGGAGTGCCTGCCGCCTATTCGATCAACTACTGCCCTTTTTCGGCTTAAACATATCTGTAAAAGTGTTTTAAACATAAGGATGCCTGTTTGCTTCTTTGATTCCTGTTAAACGTCAGAAGATAGCCGAACTGTATTTCGGGTGCGCCATTATGCTCTATTTAAAGCCAAAAAGAAAAGGAAATACGAAGGTTACGATGGCTGCCCACAGGCAGTAAACAGGCAGGTAGTAAGCAATCACTCTCCCAACGCCGCTTATATCAGACTTCTTCGAGATCACTTTAAAAAGTTGAACAGTGACCATAACCAGGTGAATGAGGATTAGCACGTTGCTTCCGAGCACCGCGGCCCGGTTTGGCGTAATTCCACCCTCTGAAATCCTGAACAAGATAGCGGAAAGTGCAACGCCATTTACAATAATGGTTACAACCGAAAGCAAGAACAAAACCCAGCTTTCAGGCAAGCTTTTCACCTTCCTGGAGCTTTCTGCTACGGAGAAGAAAATAATCGCCATTACGCCAATTAACAGCCCATTAAAAATAAGCAGGAACTCCCTGTTGTTGTAGGGATTCTTACCCGAATAAACAATAGCAATCAGGTAGATCAGCAGCATTGCTAATACCACAGGACCGAAAATTTTTGCAATTACCGGTGACACTTTCCCTACAAGTTGTGGATTGCTTTGCGTAAGATAGGTGCCGAGTATAGGCACGGCGGGAAGACCAAAAACTACGACATAATCAAAATAGAACTTTTCAATTTTCAAGCCGATTAACGAGAAAAGACCAATGGTTACCCCCGTAACAATTGCTCCAGATATTAAGATGAGGGTGCATATCACCACCAGGTCGCCGTTGTACTTAAGATAGCTGAGCCGTTTCTTAAGGCTATTCTGCAGATCACCTATAAAGACAAAGCCCAATAACGACCAAAATACAAGAAGCAAATGAATGCAGGATAGCTGCAACGTATCGCTTTTGTTGTTATCCGGAAGATAGTTGATAAAAAATATACCAACGAGAACCGCGCCGGCTATGAAAACTATTTTACCAACTGAAAGATTATTTTTCCAGGCAAAGTAAGCCGCTAAAGGAGGAAAAACAACAAAAGCGACGTTTCGGGTATAAAAGAATTCTTCGTTTATGTGCAGCATTGCCGGAAGCTTTGCCACCAGTCCGGCGACAAGAGCAGCAATAATTATAAACGTGATCTCTTTATTGCTGCCCCAGGAAATTTCTTCTTTGCCAAAATTCAACCGCGCATTCCAAAAGTCTGCCAGTTTGGAATCCTTTAGGTCAGGGTACAGCCCTTTGAAGGTTCGCCTGAATGCTGACTTGTCCTCGCGGTACAATCTTTCAAGCTGTGCGGGGTTGTCCAGGTTCGATAAAATTTCGTCTTTCATAAACGATGATCAATTGAATGGTTATGCTGATTAAGTTTTCACATGAGCTCCCAAAAAGAGCTTTGAAATACAAAGTGCATGGTCAAAAAAAATGTAATTACTCCAACTCCATAGATTTCAGGAAAGTAACAGATCGATGAGTCTCATAATTTTATCTAAAAGCACTTTGAAACACAAAGTAAGTAAACAAAAGACGAATCGCCAAATTTTTTTATGTCCACTACAAAAAAAGGGTTGCTAATCTCGAAGCAAAAGCGTGCAAGCGTAATATAAGCCCAAACGCCGGGCTAGTTCCTCATCAGTTTTACTACTGGAGCTATCAGCTTCTGCGATGCTACAGAGTCGAGGTGCAGGCCATCGGCAGTCATTGCATTAATATCGAGGCTGGGAGTTTTGTAGCCGTTAACGAAAAGACAACCACTCCGCTTCGCTACTTTCCTGAAAGTTTTACTCATTTGCTCCACTCGTTTATCTCCACCGATATACTTTTCCTGATCTGCTGTTTTGCTGCCGTACGGAGGCGGCGATATAATGATAATTTTTGCTGCCCCGATAACAGGGTACCTGCAGCCCTTTATTTTGCTGATCAGATTTTTGAGGTTTACAGGAACTTCCTGTTGACGATCTGCAAATATTGCTTTTGCATCGTTGGTACCCAGTTCCAAAACCACAAAGTCATATGGCCGATCTCCGGTAAAATCAGCAGCTTTTTTTAAGTTTTCATCAATGACCAGGAGCGAATTCAGTGTGCTATCGTTTAAGTTCACAAAGCCGATGGTTCTGCCTGACTTGCTGATATTGAAGACTCGCGATCCTGGCAGAGCGCGCTCCAGTTGCTTTGGCCAGCTGTAAGGAAAGGTGCCGTTGCTGTCGCCCAGAGTTAGAATGTTTAACCGGGACGATGCCGGCTGAGCCGGAGGTATAAATGGGAGAACAGCCATAATCGAAAGCAGTCCGGCAATTGTAAATGGCCGGAGATATTGTTTAAGCCTGCTTGTTGGTTCTGCGTACTTCATTTTTTCCAGCATCTGCTTTCTCTGGTCCGGGAATTTACTAGCTGCACCGAATTTAGGAAAGTTTGCGTTCATTCATCAGTAACCCAGTCTACAATTAATCTACACATAAAAGCGGTATCGATTACTATTTTAGAGCAATGTGGATATGCGCTTGGGGCTCTCGGCCGCATCGCGATCATCAACAATGGTTCCGGCTATCCGTTGCAAGACCGGCGCAGACCCTACGCACCGGCCTTCACCGTGCTTTCCACTTCTATCCGGCAGCCATTCATCATTAGCACTCCCATCAGCCCTGCCCTATAGCATAGAGGCCACTAAAAATTGGAGCGTACTTACCCATCAGCTTCACGGCTAATTGCAGCTTCTCCGCCTATTTTTGCAGCTACACGCGCCAGCACTACTACCACCACTACCGCGATTACCGTTGCAAAAACGGCATAGGTATATTTTGACGCAAGGCTATCGTCTCCTTTGAGCAAAACCTTGATGGTATCCCTGATAGCATCATTCCAGGCTAAAGCGGCTACAAGACCTAATGCAGCACTCGAAAGTGTGATCATAGATTGCAGGACCATTTTTGTAGTTTCCCTGGCCATAGTTTTTTTACGCAATATAAAAACTTAGTAAGTAATTTATTCCTCGGATTCTTCCTATTGCAAACCTCCTAACGGGCATTTTTAATAACATAATTATCCGTTCACTTGAATAACTATCCGAATCCACGGAAATGTTTCTGTTGATTTTTTTCAAAGCAAAATATTTCGTGTAAGGTTTACGTTTTCGTGCAAACAGATTATTTTGCCCTTAAACCCTTAACAACACAATGAAATATGTACTTCTGCCGGTGCTCATGGCACTTTGCTGCTGCCAGGTGTTTGCCGATAAAGGCGGTAAGCCCAAAAAGAAAAACGAAACCGCCGACTCACTGTCACAGGCTCTCAGCCACTACTACTTTTTTCAGGACTCTGTAAGTAAAGCTTTAAAATATGAAACGGGGCACATTTTGTTGCCGGGCAGCAATGCCAGCCTGGATGTACCATCAGGGTTCAAATTTATCAATGCAAAACAAAGCCAGTTCGTAATTACTGAAGTTTGGGGAAATCCAAAACGCGAGGATATACTGGGGATTATTCTTCCTGAAACATCAAATCCGTTTACTGACAGCAGTTATGCCTTTGTGGTGTCTTACGACCCTATGGGCTATGTAAAAGATGACGATGCAAAGGATATTGATTATGACGACATGATGAAGGATTTGCAAAAGAGCGAGCCGGAAGAAAATAAGGAGCGTGCGGCTGCGGGCTACGAACCCATACACATTGCAGGTTGGGCCCAGAAGCCCTTTTATGATGCGGATAAAAAAGTATTGCACTGGGCGAAAAGCATAAAATTCGGTGATGCTGAAAGTAACACACTCAATTACGAGGTACGCGTATTAGGAAGAAATGGTATTCTTTCGCTAAATGCAGTAGCTTCAATGAGCGAATTGCCATTAGTTAAAAAAGATATCAACAAAGTTTTGGCGATGGCCCAATTTACAAGCGGAAACACTTATGCCGACTTCAACTCAAATACCGACCATATTGCCGCTTATACCATCGGTGGGCTGGTTGCAGGAAAAGTACTGGCCAAGGTGGGCTTTTTTGCACTAATTGCAAAATTTGCAAAGGTGATCATTGCAGCTATCGTAGGCGCCTTTTACTTCGTAAGAAAAAAGTTGACAGGAAGGTCGCGCCCCGACGAATCTAGCGATGAAGCAGCCTATACCGACACGGAACCAGTGGCTTAGAATTTCAGTTTGTAGTCTTATACACAGGGTCCTTACCCGGCTTGGCATATCAATATCAGTTGTATAAAGTGTAAGCCGCGGGAGCAATATAAAAGGTATAATCATCGTTCAACAGAAAACAGTTTTAAACGTAGAATAGGCTACCGGATATTCGTGCCTTTTTGGCTTTCAATTTGCTGTGGAAGGAGGACCGGGAAGAATATCAATAGTTAACAACGATGCATTGATGAGTTCCTATGGGGCAGTCTCAAACCAAATCCTAAGGGGTAACATGAACGTACACGGGTAAGCTGAAACAGCAATTTCGTAAGTTAATGAAGCCTCTCTTAATATTAATTATGTTAGCAAAAGCAATAAACGGAAAAGGCCAGCAGCTTGAGCAATCAGCAACATTCGGTCAGAATAAACAAATACCGGCTGTTATCGAAAGCAATGTGCTTAAAGCATTATCTTTTTATCCGGAGTTAGAAAATACACCTATTAACTTCATCTTCAAAGCAAGGATCAAGTCGTCGGTGATGCAGGCCCAACCTGTATTTACAACCATCCTGCAACGCAGAAGAAAGCGCCGCTACAGGATCAACATAAGTTCACGCTTCAGGCTTATACATTCGGATATGCCTATTCAACAAATTCCGGATGATGTTATGATAGGGTGGATAGGGCATGAACTGGGGCATATACTCGACTACGAAAGCAAGAGTAATGCTGAACTCGTATCGTTTGGTTACCGGTATTACTTCTACCCCACCTATGTAAAACATGCCGAAATGGTGGCGGACTCCCTGGCGGTTGAACGTGGAATGGGTGATTATATAGTTGCCACCAAACGATTTATCTTAAACCATGCAGAGTTGCCAAAAGCATATAAGGATAAAATTTCAAGGCTTTACCTCTCACCTGATGTTATTGTTGAGCAGGTGAAAAAACTTGAAGAGAAAAAACTTCAGGAGAAGCATCTTTAGCGAGTGAGCTGTCCGATTTTCAGCGTATAAAAAAAGACCGGAGAGCTTATGCCGACCGGTCTTTTTTGCTTAACTGTTAAGCGGGCTGCAGCACATAGTCCCTGAATTCCATAAAGTCCTTCTCTTTCATTACCCTGGGGATCTTTGCCTGTCCACCTAACTTTTTATATTCTTCGCTCCAGCTGTAAAACTGATCAACGGGAACGGCTTCGACCTCTACACCTTTCAGGGCTTTTGTTCTTGCCACCTTATAATTTTTATTGTTTTCACACAATTCGGTATCAATGATTTCTGCCGCCCTGCGGGCGTCAATCTCCTTATCGGTTCCCACGATCCACTTCATCGTATATGCCTCATCCTGAAGGATGGTTGCAACCGTAAACTCTTTTATTTCAGTTTCAAATGCATGTTCCAGCTTTTCGATAGCCATATTCATTTTCTGGATAGACAACTGTTCTCCAACAACATTCAAATAATGCTTTGTGCGACCGCTGATCCGGATTTCGGACCTTTTCTTATCCGTGATGATTACCGTATCGCCTATCATGTAACGCCATGCCCCGGATACCGTCGAAATAAGCAGTATATACTCGGTATTTTCTGCAGCCTCTTCGAGGGTTAACACCTGAACACCCGGCTTTACACGTCCATCCTCGTCGATGTTTTCTTCTTTAAAAGGTACAAACTCAAAAAACACCCCGTTGTTTACGATAAGAGCCATGGAGTTCGTGTCGGGCCGCTTTTGTGTAGCCAGGTAACCTTCTGAGGCAAGGTAAGTATCGATATAGATGAGCGGTTTGCCGAACAGCTTTTCCATGCTGTAGCGATAGGGTTCAAACGCCACACCACCCGAAGTATATACATGAAGATTCGGCCATATGTCGTGGATGGTATTTAGATTATTATGGCTGATGATGTCTTTCAACATCAGCTCCACCCATGATGGTATGCCCGAGATGCTGCCGATATCCCACCCTGGTGCCTCTTCGGCGATCCGCTTTACTTTTTCATCCCAATTTTCAATAGCCGCAATTTCTGCACCTGGCTTGTAAAACTTACTGAACCATGCAGGGATATTTGCAGCGCTGATACCGCTGATTTCCCCTTCATAGTGATCTTCCTGTTGTATTAAGCTGGTACTGCTACCGAGCATGAGGATTTGCTTTTCAAAAAAATCTGGCGGAAGGTCGAAATTTTTCAGGCTTAACACCTGTTGCATTCCGGAACCCTTGATAGCGCTGATCATGTCGCGCGTAACGGGGATGTATTTTTTGTTGCTGGTAGTGCCGCTGCTCAGGGCAAAGTAGTTTTGCCCCCCCGGCCAGGTAACATTCTGGTGTCCCTTCAGCAGGTAGTTCCACCACTCGTTGTACATGGCATCGTAGTCGTGTACCGGTACACGCTCCTGAAAAGCCTTAACCGGATCGGGGCTCTCCAATATTTGAGAGAACTTATATTTAAGTCCGAAGGCGGTATGTTTTGCTTTTTTTAAAAGCTGCAGAAGTACCGCTTTCTGTGCTTTTGAAGGATTTGGTTCACGGTTGATAAACCCCCTAATGTCTATTGCTTTCTTAATCACTCCACCAAGTAGCGCCATGCAGATCAAATTTTTTTTAACCACTAGCAATATCCATACCGATGATGCTCTGCGCCGGCGACTCTTCTCTTTTGAACCTTTAAACCCATCAACTATTCAGCGCCTATACATTCCCAACCAGCACCTTAACGCTTTATTTCTTTACTTCGCGCCGCCACTTCCTTAAGCAGCAAAGGAAAAGCCGGCTCGGCCATCCCACCATGATCGAACCCCTGCAGCTCGTACAGCTTTGTTCTCTTATGTCCCGCAAGTTTCATCATGCGAAGCAGGTAAGCATTTTCCTCGTACCTGCCGAGCATCTCCAGCTCCCGGTCACCCGTAATCAGGGTAAGCGGTGGCGCATCGTCCCTTACAAAATAAAGTGGGGCGTATGCATCAATAACAGGCTGAGTGTCTTTTATTCCTCTCTCCTGCCGTATGGTGAAGTGGGTAATCGCCTGGCCACTAAAAGGGATAAGGCCGGCGATATTATTGGCATCTATACCGTACTTCAGCAGGTACTTCTTATCTAAAGTCACCATCATGCCCAGGTATCCGCCTGCAGAATGCCCTGACACAAAAATCAGGTTAACATTACCGCCATACGACTCTACATGCCGGAACACCCAGGCTACCGAAGCAGCCGCATCTTCAATATAGGCCGGAGCCTTCACCCTGGGTGAAAGCCGGTACCCAACGCCAACAACAATTAAACCTTTGCTCATGAGTGCCCGCGGAATTTCCTTGCTGCCTCCGGTAATACCACCTCCATGGTACCAAATGATTGTTGCGGCGTTTTTTGCATTTTTGGGGTAATAAATATCCAAAGTACATTGAGAAGAGAGATAGGTGTCCTTTCTGGTCAGCGAGTCGGGATAGTACTTTATATCCCTTTCTGTAACGTACTCCTGTTGGGTAAAACCAGTAAGGGTGGCAAGCAGAAGACAAATAAGAAGCAGCATTTTACCACGAAGCCCTTTCGTTTTCATAATCGAAGTCTTGTTGTTGTTTTCTGTAACGTGATGAACCTTTTTATTATGGGCCAAGCCTATTGCAACTATTAAGCTTCCGTTGCGTCGCACTCTTCAGCGTATGGTAACGCTACTCAGCAAGTTAGTCACATCTCTTTCCAGGTCAGCGGTTGTCATGTAATTTCTTGCGCTGGCATAGCAAAAAACCAGTAGAACCCCTTGTGGCGTCTACTTGGCTTAAAGCTAACAAATGGCCCCTGATACCCTTTATGGAGCAACCTCCAGCCGGATAACATCATAACATATTCCATTGGCTACGCCGCCGGCAGGAACCGTAAGCACAATGCTGTTTTTTCCCTTTTTTAAAAGTGATGCATCAAAGCTGAAATCTCGTTCCACCCATGTACCCTCAATGCCATCGCGGATCATACTGGCTCCGCCGCCGCCAATATCAGTAAACGGACCAACATCTGTTCCGTTGACCGTTATGCCCAGCGATCGGGCGCCGGAGCCGGCTATAGCAAATCTTAGTGTAGCTTTCCCTTTTGCAGGCACCTTTGATGGCAACTCAAAATTGATCGTCCATGGTGTAGCACGCCCCTGGTCACGACCATCAGCTTTGAAATCGGTATCGTGAGGCACGTGATAAATATACCAGTCCTTTGCCGGATTTGACCGGCCTACAGTAAAGTTGATATCGTTCGGAAAAAAACGGGCGTATTCGATATACATACCCCAATGCCAGTGATCGTCGCCTTTGTAAAATTCTTTAGCGGAACGGTTGGGCGTGCCTATTTGAAAAACTTCTTGTCCGAAGCGGACCGGTCGCCACTCAACGGTACCCAGGTTAAGTTTTTGGCCAGGGGTAATAGTTACGTTTGCTGTAGCGTCGTAAGCCCCTAACACCCCATCGGCAACCGCATGAAGCTGGTAAACGCCGGGTCTCACATTTGGGATAACAAAAGATCCGTCGGGCGGTCCTTCGGTCCAGAATTCGTAGTGTTTAGCATCATTTTGCCAGGTTACCTGAGGCTGAAATCTCGGTAATACGGTGCGACTACCGGGTGCCCTGGGCGGTAAGTACGTCCCCCGGTTAGCCCGTTTACCATTTGGAAGTAAACGTGCGCTGGTATCTGCAGCTGTTTGAGTGGATGACGCAGGCTGCCTGGGGGCAACTGTTGAGGAATCCTCCCGGATAGGTTGGGTCGGCCTGTTGTTATCTCGCGAATCGGGTGGCATGCCTCCACCCACACGATAAGCTGATGAGTCGGCCTGTGCCGGGCGGGGAACAGCCGGCTGATCAGGAAATGAAAGCCCGACAAGAAGGTTGGTGAATTTCAATGTTGGTGACTGTGGGTCGATCAGCTTCATCCGTCCCTGAACAGTTGCTCTTTCAGAAGCGGGGGTGTAGTCAACACCTTTTACCCAGGAGTAAGGCCATCGTGCCTGCTCTTTTTTCGCCTGGAGTTTTGCTTCATCGAACAAGGCTTTTGGATCTTTACCCGTAGGAACGTAGATAAAGATGGGACCTACGACCTTTGTCCAGTACTCGTTGGCAGCAAAGTTGAGCACACTGCCTCCGTAATGTGTGCCCCGCCAGTAGTCGAGAATGGTAGGATCACCTCCATCACCATCATCTAGGTGGCCGGTTAGCTCATAATGATTTGGGCCACTTGAAAGGTATTCGAAGGAGGGATTAATAAGATAAAGACCCACCTTTTCTTTAGATGAGGACCAGCCAAAGGCCGGTATTTTCGACTGCTTGGCCGAATAATCGTACTTATGTTCTGCCCTGCCTTTGTAAATACCGGTAGTCAGGCGTCGTGCTTCTTTCATGTTCAGGTCATCGGCTTCATCCCAATCTTTACCGGTGGGCATCAGCGCGTTTCGCTGGTCGTCGATGGATAACCAGTCGAAGACCGCACCGTTGAGCTTACATCCGAATCTGGATTCGCCTACAGAACCTGCGGGGTACGTATCCTGGTGTGTGAAGATGGCATAGGTGTATAAACCGTGAGCACCCCGTTCAAGCGTATAACGGATTTCCAGGTCAGCTATCATACCACCCTCCTGTCCGGCTGCCGTGGGGTTAGCACCCAAAATAGATTTGCCATCGGCATAGCCCTTTATAGAAACTTCAGCGCGGTCTCCATTTACGGTAGCCGGGTCAATGGTTATAGCCGTGACTTCCCGGGCAGCAAGTGCGGGACTTTGCTCCCAATAACCGGCATGATGACCGGAAACATATCCCATTAATTCTATACCTGGCGTAATGGTGCGGGAAGTTTTGACAGAGACCAGGTCACCGCTGCGCTTGTTTACTTTCACAGTAAGATAGCCGTTCGCCATGGTATAGGTTGCACCATCATCTGTAACTGTCACAGCCGGGGCCGCAGGATTAGGTTGAGAAGCTGCCGTGAGCGTAAGTGCTAAAAAGAATACAGCAGGCAATACCGGGAAGAACTTTTTCATATTGAAGCAGGAGTGATGCGGACAATGTAAAGAATAAAACAGGAACCCCGGAAATTAATTCCGCTGAAGTGGGGCTTTAATCGGAGAGTTGGCGTTGCTGCCTGACGTTATACCAAAGCGAAAAGCAGGATAAACGAACGGTTACCTGATAACCGGTTTGCCCCGCGTGAGGGATTGCAGCGGAAAGCCCGGACGGCGCCTTAAAGCGCCGGAGGACTTGCAGCGAAAAGCCCGACCACCCATACCGCCAAAGCGGGATGGGTGGGCACGCCCTAATTTAAAAGGCTGTAATTCCCTTGACTCGCCGGCTATCTTCCGACAACAGTGATCTTTCTGGTGAGCACTTTCTCAGCCGTGGCTAATCGCAGCAGGTAAATGCCGTTGCTAAGTCCATCGGCTTGTAAAGTGATCACGCGCAGTTTTTCCTTTTCAAGGGTTCCTTTGAAAATATGCCGGACCAATTTGCCGTTCAAATCAAATAAGTCGACACTTCCAGCACCGGTTTCGGCAGGTCTTAAATATATACTCGTGTAAGTGGCAAAAGGATCAGGATACGCTGTAAAAGAAGCAGCACCGGGCTGACCGGTTACATTGTCGGCATCGGCAGCAGGTAGGGCAGATACCAACATACGATTAACAGATGATGAGGGTGAGGGTAACTGAAAAGGAACAAGGCGGTTACCCGGGATTGGGGCTTCGTTAACTCCATTGGGCAGTTGCCAGGCCACTGCCAGGTTATCGCCGCCTTCAGCTTCTTTATGTAGGGCCTCTACGTAATACGGCTGGCCCTTTTGAAGCGTAATAGGCACAGACTTCTGGGAAGCATACCGATTCCACTCCCTGGCGTTGGTCCAGCTGGATGTATAGGCAATCTTTGTTTTGGAAGATGCACTTTCACCGTTACTCAGCCATAGCTCTGCTGCATCATCGCCGGCGATCCAAAAGGTATAGGCGCCTGTTTGAGGCGGGCAGATGTACCCCCGGAAGCGTGAACCGTAATTGTCGTTGATGTTGGACGGGCCTTCAAACAGTGAAACCTGCCCAAAACTTGTGGGTGCCTGTTGAACCGTAATGTCGGCAACAGCACTTCCCCGAATATTGTTCCATTGCTCCCGGAGCAATCCCCCCGTGTTTGGGCAATCTGTAGATACGACGGTGACAAAAGGAGAGAGACGACTACCGGCAATAGGACCTTCAAAAACCTGATCGGGCATTTGCCAGGCAACCGCCAGATTATCCCCTCCTCCTCCTTCTTTATGCAGGGCTTCGATGTAATATCGTTTGCCTGCTTCCAGGTAAATCTGCGCAGACTTCTGAGTGGAGTACCTGTTCCACTCCCGTGCATACGTCCAACTCAACACATAAGCAATCTTCACCTTTTTAGCCGGATCATCGTCGGGGCTCAACCACAGTTCTGCAGCATCGTCTCCGGCAATCCAAAAAGTATAATTGCCTGTTTTAGGCGGGCAGATATACCCGCGAATACGCGAAGCATAGTTATCCGAAACATCTGATGGCGCTTCAAACAAAGCAAGTTGTGCAGTAGTTGTTGAAACGTCCTGATAAGAAAAATCAGAGATATTATTTCCGCCGACATTATTCCATTGTTCCCTCAAAATGGTACCGGTTGCCGAGCAGGTTGTTGGTGCAGGTGTAGTAGTGGAGGCATAAACATTGAAAGTTTGAGTAACTGGCTGTGCAGCGTTATAGCTTGCGTTACCCGGTTGTGACGCTTCAATGGCGACTGCGCCCGTTGCAGTTATACTAAGCACGTTTCCGGAAAGTGTAGCCGGGCCGGAGATTACCCGGAAGCTAACAGGCAGCCCCGAAGAAGCTGTAGCGCTTAATGTAAACGGAGCAGTACCGAGTGTAAGGTCTGGAGGTCTTGAAAAAATAATCGACTGGTCCGCCTTGCTGGCTATAAAAGGCGATAATCTTATTCCCGGGATGGGTGCTTCAAAAGTTCCACCGGGTATTTGCCAGGCAACAGCCAGGTTGTCTCCACCTTCCATCTCTTTCTGCAAGGCCTCTACATAATACCGGCGCCCGGCCTGCAGGTAAATTTGGGCAGACTTTTGCGAAGCAAACTTGTTCCACTCGCGTGAGTTAGTATACGTAAGAAGATACGCGACCTTGACCTTATTTGCCGGGTTATCGTCGGTGCTGAGCCAAAGCTCGGCTGCGTCGTCGCCGGCAATATTAAAAAAATAGTAGCCATTGTATGGTGGGCAGAGGTATCCGCGTATCCTTGAACCATACCTGTCGCCGGCATAAGAGGGTCCCTCAAAAGAAGTGAGTTGGCTGGTGAGCGAGGGAGCCACCTGAAGGGGAATATCGGCAATGTTATTCCCGCTTACGTTGCTCCATTGTTCGCGCAGGATTGTGCCGCTTGCGGAACATGACGGGGCATTACCCGCGCCTAAAACACGAAACGTGCGTGTGACCGGATCAGCGGCTTTATAATAAGTGTTGCCGGGTTGTGTTGCCTCTATAACTACCAGACCGGTATCGCTGAAAGAAACGGTATTCGCTGATAGAGAAGCCGGCCCCGAAATTATGCGGAAGCTTACATCCAAACCTGAAGATGCAGTTGCACTTAGCTTGAAGGGCGGATCGCCAAGAGTAACATCTGAAAGGGTTGCAAAGCTTATCGTTTGATCTGACTTTACAATAGCAGTATTTGCAGGCAGCAGATAGGTTGCCGGCATGGGGCCTTCGAAGGTACCGTTTGGCAGTTGCCAGGCTACCGATACATGGTCGCCTCCATTGCCTTCTTTTTGCAAAACCTCCAGGTAATATCTTCGGCCGGCCTGCAACGTTATGGATTTGGATTTTTGAGAGGTATACCTGTTCCATTCGCGCAAATGCGTCCATGAGGAAACATAGGCTATCCGCACTTTGTTCGCCGGGTTTTCATCTGTGCTTAGCCAAAGGTCAATTGCGTCATCACCGGCAACCCAAAAGGTATAGCTCCCCGTTTGAGGCGGGCAGATGTACCCACGGATACGGGCGCTATAATTGTCTCCGGCATTACCGCTTTCTAAGGCGCCACCGAGTTGAACTACGTTCGAAGGGGTATTTTGAACCGACACACCAGCAATGGTGTTGCCCGGAACATTATCCCATTGTTCGCGCAACACGGAACCTGCACCCGCGCACAGAGCAGCAGGCGCCTGCTGCTTCAGCAGGATAGCCGAGCTAAAGGCGGGTATGGAAACACTGCCTGAATAAGTATTTCCTTTTACATCAACATAAGTGCCCTCCAGCGCTACCATTTTGACCGTAGCGGAAGGATTGTATTCAAAACGAATGTAGTCGAACGAAGGAATGTTTACGGAAGACTTTTTGGAGCTGGCATCTTTACCGAACATGGCCTTCCAACCATCAAGGTCAACCGCCTTGTCTACAACCCCATTGCCGGTTACATAATAGGTACTGATCACATAGCTTTCGAAAGAAGGACGGCAATAATAGTTATTCTCAAATGTTCCAAATTCAGCCATGTCGTTATTAGAAGTATAGAATTCAGCAAGGGGACTGTAGTTATCGGCCGAAAAGAAAATATTATCATTCAAGTTCATATTGCGAACGGGGCTGTAGGCAGCATAGTTATCATGAGCCAGCTTTATCTGGCTTTTATTGTTAAAAAGCGTATTCTGTTGCAGTGAGATTTCATGGCCATTATGAACATACACGCCATGAAGTCCGCAGTTTGCAACCGTGTTCCCCGTGATTTCCACACCTGCGGTATTATCGTCCATATATATTCCGCTGGAGGCAGCGTATGCGGTATCGTCGGTGCCGTAACCTGCGCCGGTACCATTGATAACAATATTGCTGATGATTTTCGATCCGTAGGTTGGGGGCGCATTGGCTATATTGTTCCACGTATAAATGCCGCCACCGTCGTCTTTCACAAAGGTGAAATTGCGGATAACATTATTCCTGATGATGTTGACATTGCCACGGAAAGTAACAGGATTATAGCCGGTGCTGTCAATTTCGTTAAGTTCTATGAGTTCATTATCACCGTCAATCAATATGGCCTCATACGAACCGCTATCACCCTTACCCATACCGGGAAAAATGCCCGTACATCTTATTTTGTTATTCCGTATGGTTACATATGTACTGCCGGTTATATCAAGTGCGGTATTGTTGGTATAGCTTATTGCCGAATTCTCAATGGTGAGATCGTTTAAGCCGGCACCTTTTACGGCATCGATACCCGAGAAGGAGATGTCGCAGCTACGCACGGCAATATGCTGGGTTCCGCTAAGGTTAAAGGCATATTGGTTAGCACCCCTGAAGCTGAGGTTATCGAAGGTGAGGTTACTTACATTTGTTGCAGCTACGAGTACATCAATAACACCCGCCTGCACATTCCAAGCAGATGGGTCGCCGGAGGGTGAATAAATGCCGAGCTTTTTTGTCCCTTTTTTAAAATACCATTCACCCGGCACATCGAGTGTGGCAGGATGATTCTGTATAAAATACCCGTAATTGGCTGAGCCCGGATAACCGGATTCGGAGCTGTATTGTATAGTGTTGCCAGAATGGCTGGTGATAGCATTGTTATCAAGTACCCAGCGGTTTTTCCGGATTACTACATTACCGCCAGCCCAGTTGGGTGAGGAGGATAACTCATTATCTGTTATCTGCCCGTTTCCTGAAAAGCTTTCATAATTCAGGTAACCATTGTTTGCGGCACCCCGGTTAGGATACCTTCCCATCTCCCGCACAAATCCGTTAACAAGCACCACATTCACCATGTTGGTGGCGGAGCAGGATGCTTCCCAGATACCTCCTCCAACCGGAGCCCAGCCTGAGATCTGGGACAGGCCACTGATCACGGGTTTACTGCCCGTTCCATAAGCAGAAAAAATGATAGGCAGGTTAGCACTTCCCGATTTACCTGCTGTAATGGATCCTGTAAAAACATCGCCTCTTTTAAACAGAATGGAGTCACCTGCATTCAGCGCATTCATCACTGCATTGAGCTTGGCGAGGCTTTTCCAGGGTGTAGCAGAACTTTGAGCTTGCTGGCTTGTACGCGAGTCATCACCTTCTGTGGCAGAAAAGTAGTAGTTGGCGGCATGAACAAGATTAAAAGAAACAGCAGCACAAAGTATCAGCAGGGGGCGGATGATAAACATATATGTCCAGGTTGTATGGGAGTTTCGGTTTGCCGCAAATCATATCACCTTCACAAATGTTTGGTCTGTTGCTGGCGGCGGCGACAGGATTACAGCGGCTAATTTTTTTGTTACCAGCATTTGTTTTTATGGCGTCATCGTTGCTACGCTCAGTTCATCGGCCGTTTTTCATGGCGTCGAGGCAGCTCGATAAAGTTGGAGCTTATACGTAGTATCACTTATAAAAAAAGGCTGCAGCGAGCCTCATTAATAATATGAACACAATAGGTGAAAGCTAGTACTCCCACCATTTACAGGTGAATGACTGCCTCAGCACACAACGGTACTTCGGCTATAAATGAATAAAAGTAGGCCTTAACATCGAAGTGGAATATCGGTAATTACTAAATGCAGGCTTTTTAAAGAGATTTTAATAATGGACTGATTACCAGGTGGGCATGAATGAATTCAACAACGGGTGTTTGCTAAAAGATGTAAAAAGAGCAGGAAAGGCTGCAAAAAAGGAGTGGGCTGAGAGCAGGACAGCACAGTAGCCGGAGGAGAATAAAAAAAGCCCTGAATACCAGGGCTTTTTTAAATATGATATTATCAGCTCTTAGCGGCTAAAATGCGTTTTTCTCGCCGCGAACACTGTTCATAACCGTCATAAATATAATCTTCAGGTCGAGTATAAGGCTCCACTGTTCCATATACCACAAGTCGTGCTCCACCCTTTGCTGCATCTTATCCACCGTTTCGGTTTCACCCCGCAGGCCATTAACCTGCGCCCAGCCTGTAATACCTGGCTGAAGAAACTGCCTTACCATGTACTGACCAATGAGCTGGGAGTATTCATCGGTATGCTTGAGCATATGCGGCCTGGGGCCAACGATGCTCATTTGCCCTTTCAGCACATTTAAAAACTGGGGAAATTCGTCGAGGCTGGTTTTACGAAGGAAGCTGCCGATACGGGTTATTCTTTTATCGTTTTTGGTGGCTTGCAGCTGATGGGCATTGTCGTTCACCCGCATGCTTCTGAACTTAAGACATGGAAACACTTTATTATCCTTGCCCGTTCTTGGCTGTGCAAAAAATATCGGTCCTTTCGATTCGAGCCAAATCAGTAAACCTACGATTGGAATAAGCCACGATAGAATAAATATTATGACCAATAAGCTTACAACAATGTCGAAGGCCCTCTTTTTTATTTGATTGCCCAAATCTTCAAGAGGTTCATTGCGCATCATAATAACGGGGATCTCTTTCAAATAATCAATGTGCACTTTGCGTTTGATAAAAAAACCAAGGTCGGGTATAATTTTAAACCTGATGCAATTCTGATCGGCAGTTTGAATAAGCTGGTATATCGACTCGTTGTGCTCCGGCGCGATAGTCGAGTAAATTTCGGTGACACCATGCTGCTTACAAACATCTATAGTGTTACTGATATTGCTGAGAATGGGATAATTGGAAAGCTCTGTAACATTCTCATACTCTTCACAAAAACCAACAATTTCTTTTTTAATGGTATCTTCCTCAAGATAGCTCACCAGCTTTTTTGAGAGGTTGTTATAACCGATCACTACAACTTTAGTAAGAAAATCCTGCTTGTTTAAGTACTGGAAAATTCCGAGGTAAATAAACCTGTTTAACAGTAACACAAACGGAATACAGCTGAGTACGACGGTTAAAAAGATACGGGAGAGCTCAATCATCCTAAAGAAAAAGAGATAGATGATAACGATAAGGAGAAAGTAGCTGTATGCACGCATGGTGACTTTAGTAAAAACCTCGAAAGATGCGACAAACTTTTTGTTATAAATATTAACAATAAGGATTACAGCGAGCCAGGCGAAGCAGATGAAAAATCCAAAATAGGCATATTCTACTTCGTCGCCAATGAGTGACTGTTGCCTGAAGAAAAAGCGGGCAACGAAAAACACTGCAGTGATCATGATAAAATCCAAAAAGCCCAGGTATAACTGTAGTGACCTTAAAAAACGGCTGTTCATTACTGTTGAAATTAATTGCTTAACCTAAAAACTGCGTTGTACATTTTTATCTGGCTAAGACTTATTGTCCCCTGAAAAAATTGAGGCGGAAGTATTCCCTGAATAAGAGGTATAAGAAAGTTGAATTGGTTACGAGGTAACGCTTAAGTAGCCGCCTGGGTTCAAGTGAAAGACGGTGCAGCCATTCCAACCCGGAATTTTGCATCCAAACCGGTGCCCTTTTTTGAACACCCACCATTACCGACAGCGCACCACCCACGCCCACCATAACTGCATTTATTCTGCCGAGCATGGAGGCCATCCACTTTTCCTGCCTCGGACAACCTAAAACCACAAATACAATCCCGGCTCCGGAGTTATTAATATCGTCGACGATCTGCTGCTCTTCTTCACGCGTTAGCGCGCGAAACGGAGGACTGTAATAAGAAGCCGACAGGGATGGATACCTGAAACTGATGAACTTCTCTGTTTCATAAAGCAGTTCGGGAGATCCTCCGTAGAAGTAAACACCCACCTTATTTTTATCGGCGCCATCCAGTAAGTCGGGGGTAAGATCCATACCTGCCACCCTATCCTGCTTCACGCCATGCAGCAGTCGCATCGCCCAGGTGAGCGGTTTACCATCCGGGGTAATATAGGTAGCGTTTCTAACAACATTGGCAAACTGCTCATCTACATGTGCTTCCACTAGCATATGTACATTGGCTACACAGGTATACTGGCTTTTGCGGGTTTTAGCCGACTCAATAATCCTTTTTATAAAATCATCATAACGGCCTGTACTTACCGGGATGCTGAGAATGTTTAATCGTTCCATCATCTGTTAGGTTAATCTACCGGTACACCGGCCTTTTGATAGGAAAGGATCTTAGTATCTATCAGGTCAAGTATTTCGCTGTCTGTGTTAGCATCAAACTTTCTGGCAAAAAGGTGATCGGAAGCCATAATTGCCGGCAGGTCACTTTTGCGAAGTACATTAGGGTGGGTGCTATCGGGTTTCTCCCATATCATAAACCGTTTGTTATTGCTTACCATACTTTTGAGCAATCTTTCATCTGTACTGTTGGCAAGTATCATCTGAAAGTACAGCTCGTCGGGTACAAAGGTGAACCGGTGAAAAGCCCTGTATTCCGGGTGCTGTGCATCGTAATCGAGGATATAGTTTAGGGCATACATATCTACACTCCACCACTGGGATCCTGTAAAAGGCTTTAAACCTTTCGGCATTTTCCGTCTGAGGAATGGAAAGAATGTCGCCGTAAGATTCATGGATTTGGAACCAAACAGCTGCCACCACTTAAGACCAAAATAATATTTATCAACCCGGTACCAGCCACCCCTGTCGCCACCGGGCCATTTTTTATAATTGGGAATAGGGAAGTAGTCTACAAAAACGGAATGGGGAGAATTTTTAAAGAAGTCGTTGATGTATTCGTTACTCTTAATGGGATAGTCCTGTCCGCTTAACAGCAGTATACGGTCAAACTTTTTAGGATGATTCTTAACCGCTTTCAGGCCGTTGAGCGCTGCCTGAACGGCTCCGAATTTGCCCCATCCGGAGTCAACCTTTTCCACGAACTCCACCAGTTCTCCAAAGTCGTTTACGATTTCAAACTGTGAGAATTCAGCAGTTTTATCTATATGAATAAAAAACATAGAATGCCCGTCAATCAGCCGGGTAATTAACCGGTATAGCTGCTTAGGACTTTTATGAGCCATTATAATATACGCTTTCTCCATACTGTTATAGATATATAGTTGTTATGTTCGTTGTTATAAGAGATAATCGTATGGCAAGGATGATGTTCGTGTGTATTGAAGCAAACTTCGGGGCAATCGCGCGATGAAAAGGGTGATACAGCTGAAGGGCTGGCGGATAGCAGTGGCTACCCCCCCGCGGGAGCTTGTGCGGGAGCATACGCGGGGGGTAGTAACGGATAGCCGCGACTGCCGCCGATGTAGGTTCCAACGCTTAAAGCCCCAAATAATTACATTGATATTATCCGGCCGGTTGAGCTTCGATCGGGGAGCCTTCAAACTTCTCCTTGTGCACCTTGCTATGGAGAAAGTATTTACGGGCTCCGAAATTCCACCAGTAAGTGACAAATGTTGCCATGAGTTTCGACATCATGAAGTAAAAACCCAGATAGGATGTCAGCAGGTAGATAAGCCCTGAATTAATGCCCAGCCCCACTGCCGTAATAATCGCGTAATAAAAGATTTCCAGGTTGCGGTTTTCAACTGTTCTCACCCTGAAGATCCAAAATGTACACAGGTAATAGTTTAAAGCTGTGGCCGACATAAATGAAATAATCGACGCCATGATGTAATGCATGCCGGCAAACCTGGTTAATACAAACAGCAGTAGAAAGTCAATGAGGGTGCATAGACCGCCAACTACGAAATACTTGCCAGCCTGAGTAATCGTTTCCCGCTTTTCCACAGTGAGAGCGATAGCATTCGAGATTATTTTTTTCATACTGAATAGCTAGCTTAAATTTTTGTTGAGTTGCATGGCCGCTTCAATACACTTATCCATATTGTAATACTCCCACTCTGCAAAGCGGCCAAGCAGGTATATATTATGCTTTTTTAATCGGCTCTTAAGCTTGCTTATCTTCTGCCGCGTTTTTTTATGCTGAATGATGTAAGAGTTGGGTTCGTAATTGAACGCAATAGGTTTAAGATTGCCCGGAAGGTTTTCAAGCTCTTTAATCATATCTTCTTTTTCCTGCCTTCCCGAAAATTCAACAACGCATGTTTTTCTGCCGCCGGCTGCATTATTGGTGTTGCTGAAGTTGCCTGTGTATATAATCCGGTGAGCCTTATACTTTTCTTCCGGCAGGTATAACCAGGAGATATTATTCTCGTCCGTTTCGCAAAGTACGTTAGATGTTCCGTTGGATGGCAAATCCTCTACAGCCTTCAGGCATTCGTGCAGATCTTTGTCATCGATGTCTATTATCGCACCCAATTGCCGTACATCACCGCAATAAACGATAATGTCGGCAGTAACTTCATTACCGTTTACTGCAAGCTGGCCCTTTTTTGTTTTGCAGATATCTTTAACCCTGCAGGCCAACTCGATATCAAGTCCTTCTGCCAGCCTGTCGATAATAAATTGCGAACCGTTGATTTTAGGATAGTAAAAAGAAGCATGCACCATGGTGTTTTCTTCTTTCCTTACTATGTTACTAATAATTACCTCTTTTATCTGCGGCATGGGCAACTTTCCATCCAGCCATTCTAAAGGCACTTTGCTAATGTCGGTGTTCCATATTTTGGAATTATAAGGGCCGAAGTATAGTTTATACAGGTGTTTACCAAAATTGCCTACGAGGAAGTCTTTGAAGTTGCCGTAATCATTGATATCTGTTTTTTTATTGGAGACCATCTCTATCAGCTCATCGATGATGGGCCGCACCTGGTCTTCGGGTAGCTGGTACAAATAATTCTCTAACGGGTACCCGATCAGCTTTCCGTTAAGCGATATTTTAGCATTACGTGTAGCCTGTAAAAATTCATTGTCCCTGTCGAAATGGCTCCAAAACCAGTCGAGCACGTTTTGATTCCTGCTGTTGAAAACATGACCTCCTACGCGATGAAACAGATTACCATCAACCCGGTCGCACTTGATGAGGCCACCTGTTTTTTCTCCCTTTTCCAAAATTTTGACCGAATACCTATCTGACAACATCCTGGAAATACTCAGTCCCGATATACCTGAACCTATTACTATAGCCGTTTTCATTTACTTTAATTTTTAGGAACGCGGGCGTACACGCCTATTGCATGCGTTCTCCCCTATCTGAAGGTTTGTGGCGCTAAAAAGTTGCCGCTGCGCGACCTTTTTTTTGATTCTCCTTCTGCATGGTCTCCCTTATCTCCTCTTTTATTTCTTTGAAGCCGACCTCGGGTTTGTAACCGAAATCCCTTTCGGCTGCACTTATGTCTCCTGCTATGGTCTGATGAAACTTTCCTGCTGCGTGGATAAAAGAATGGATGATCCCAAAAAAAGCTAAGATGGAATCAAGCAAGCTGAACATCTTGCAAATTACTCGGGGTATATACAGGGGCTTATAAACCGTTCCCAAACCTTCTGCAATATTTCTGTAGATCTCGTTTACCGTTTTCGGTTGCCTGTCACCTATCCAGTACCATTTACCTATAGTTATCTTGCTCTTTTCTGCTTTTACAAAAGCCTGCACAATATTGTCGATATGGGAAATGCTCCTGATGTTTTTGCCATTACCAAAAACAAGTTGTCTTTTCCAATAAAACATTTCCAGAAAGCGGATGTTTCTTCGGGGCATGCCCGGGCCAAAGAACCAGAAGCCGCGCAATGAGGTACCATTGATCAAACCTGCCGCCGTTTTTTCAAAAAGGTACTGTTCAGCGAGGTATTTTGATTTACCATAACGTTTGTAAGGACGGCTTTTCTCCGTTTCGGTGAACAGTCTGTTTGACCGGCTATACCCGCAGATGCTGTCGCTCGACATAAAAAGAAACCTTTTCACACCCTGCTCACTACAGGCATCGATTAAATTTCTGGTACCCTCCACATTAACGGCGGCATACTCGTTAATGGTTGCAGGATAAACGACACCTGCCAGGTGGTATACTGTTTTTACATGGGTAAGGGCAGCTCTAAGGGTTTCTTTGCTTGTGATATCGCCGTAAAATACCTCAACGTTATGGCAGTTATTATCTGAAAAACTGTTTTGAAACCGTGGCTGAACAAGGAGGCGTATTTTTCGGCTCACCGCATAGTTCCCGCGTCGATCGCCATGTTGAAGTATTTCCAGCATCCGGTTGCCCAGCCACCCCGGCACTCCGGTTATCAGCAATACATCGTCCGCTTTATACGCCGTTCCACTATCGCCGGTATCTGTTAGAGACAACCTGTTTGTTAGGTGTTTTTGAGAGCCGCCACGGTCTTGCTGATCAGCGGACGAAGTTTAGGAATGGTATATCCGATCTCTTTGATGGCTTTGTTGGAGTTGTACCAGCTATAACTTCCAACAACAGCTCGTATGTACGAGGGGTCTGGTACAGCGCTCCATCTGATGCCTTTAGCTAATAGGGAAACAGCCAGCATAAACCATTTCGGTATAAACAGAAAGGGCCTTCCTTTTCCTGTACAATCAGCTAAAGTTGCATAGAATTTTCTGAACGTGATGTTATGACCTGCAGTGATATATTTTTCATTTGGCCTACCGCTCAGCCAGGCATTGATGTGGGCTTTTGCAACTTCCTGCACTCCGGTTATAGATATCCCCCCTTTGAAATAAAATAGCTGACCGCTTCGCAGGAAACTTTTTATAACCTTGTGTGGCGGTGTAGTTTTTTGATCGTGGCTTCCCATGACCCAGGATGGGTAAATTCTCCGAATATCCACGTTGTTAGCTCTGATGATGTTGTTACAATAATCATCGGCGAGCATCTTACCTTTTACATAAGGGCTGTCGGCGCTACCTGCTCGTGCCGTTTCATCGAGCAACACATGCGGCACAGGAGACCTGCCTAAAACAACCACGGAACTGGTGTAAACAATGGTGGGCACTTTCTGGGCAATGGCTTCATCAAGAACGGCTTTGGTAAGACCATACGTATTTTTAATCACATCCTCCGGGTGACGCCTATCTGTAGTATTTTCTGAAGCAAGGTGAAACAGTACTTCAGCACCATCGAGCAAATGCCCGTACGTTTCCGGTGCATGAAAATCTACAAAAGCTATCTCAGCTCCTGATTTTTTCAAACCGGCAATATTCGCATTTTCTTTACGCACCAGCAGCAACACGGGGTATCCCAGTTCGATAAGCTGGTGTGCAACATGGTAGCCAATGTGTCCGGAAGCTCCGGTAACTACAACACGCTTCTTCCGCATTCGCATCTGCAACAACTACAAGACCGTTGCCTGGCCATTTAACCGCTTGAAGAAGTAATAAAATAAGGTTTGATAGGCGTTACGGATCGCCTTTGGCGACACTCTTGGTGAAGGTGCCGAATAATGGATAGGAACTTCAAATATCTTGTGTTTACGCAGGAGGTACCGCAGTTCTGTCTGGTAGAAGTGAGCTTTCGACCGGAAATCGTGGTTGATAATTTTTGCCACAACATCCCGGTGAAAACCCTGGAAGCCCGATGTCATGTCGTGGAGCTTGGTATTGAGTAAAAGATTGGCAAGTACGGTGCCTGTTTTAGAAAGCAATCTTCTTTTAAAGGGCGAGTCTCCCATAGAGCCTCCGTTAATAAAGCGGCTTCCGAAAGCGCAATCGTTGCCTTCGTTTAGTACACGCAGAAACATGGGTATGGCACGGGGATCGTGTGAAAGACCCGCATCCATTTCCACTATGATGTCGTGGCCGGCTTCATATGCAACCCGCAAACCTTTTACATAGGCATCAACCACGTTTCGGTTCTCAGGGGCCCACACAGTCACATATCTCGGATCTCTTGCAGAAAGTTCCTGGCACAATTCAAGGGTGCGGTCTTTTGAGACCTTATCTACAATAAAGTAGACGTTCCCGGGATGTAGTTCATCAATAACAAAATTGATCATGTCAATAAATGCCGGGAAATCTTTTTCCTCGTTGGCCATGGGCACCACAATAGCCCAATTTTTGTAATAAAGCATCTTACTAAAATTATCTTTTTAAATAGTCTCCGGTTGTTCAACCCGGCAGTTGTTCCTTCTAAAAGCGTTGCTTAATTCCTTCTGAGTAAACATCTATCCTGCGAACTTTTTATGCAATTGTTTTGCATAAGGTTTTATTCCCTTTATGGCGTGCTCCACAATTCTCGATTTAAGCAAGTGCTTCTTATAGTTATTAAAAAACGCATCGCTCATTAGCTCGTCAGGAGCCAATCTTTTAATAAACTTTTTATCGGATGGCAGGTGCAGCAGAAAGTGATTGCCGTAAGCATTCACCGGCTTCTGAACGTGGAGTGTCCGGGGGCTCCAGAACCTTCCTACTATCGCCAGCGAGCCGGCGTCAACTATTTCTGTGTTTCCGTATAGCTTCAACTGCTCTATGGCTACAGATGTCAATACCTCATCTCCCTGGTGATGAAAGGTGCTGAAATGCTCAAGATAGGCACCCTTGTACTTGTTTACTTCAATTGAAAGCTTTTTGAAGAAAGCAGGTACGCCTGAAATAAACTCCCCTCCGGCCCATAACCCAATAGAAGGACTATTGCTTATACGCTCTTTGTCTTTTATAATATTTGACGCGCCGTATGCCGGACTTACCTGGTCGGTTATATCGTAGTATAAAGGAATCTTTTGCTTTACAATAGTTATGAAGCTCTCCGGTACTTTGTTTATACAAACCATGTCTGAGTCCACCAGCGATACGTAATCTTCCTGCAAAGAAGATAGGTATTCGAAAACTTCAAGTTTGAAGTGTGCGGAATAAAACTTAATACCCGATGGCACATCGAGTGAGAAATCAAGCTGAATGATGTCTATGTTGTAACCGTCTGTATTGAGCCTTTGCAGAAAATCCTTATCATTGGTTAAAACAGCCAGGGAAATACCTTCTCTTTTCAGCGAGCGATGTAATTGTTTTGCACATTCCAGGTATAAGCTTATCTGCTCGTCGAAGCTTCGGGTAAAGCTGTTGTTATGGATGCTTTGCTCATCCCTGCAAATATGTATAAGCGTGAAAAACTTCATTGATTAAACATTAACACAAATCGCCCTGCAGCCTTGCAACATTGCTCTGATTTGTATATCGTATTTTTTGGTTCCGGGCGTTAGTAAATCTATTTAGCATCGTTGCGTCGCACTCTTCAGCGGCAGTGGGGTATTCAGCATGTTTAAACATTGACCAGCTTAGTACGCACTTTGCCGTCGAATGTCGGTTTCCGTCCCATTGCCGATCTGTAAATCGACATCAGCTCCCAAAAATTATTTTGTGGCGAGTAGTTCGCGGTGTAAGTATTCCATGCATTGTTACGATAGCCGTCTTTTTCATTATCAGTAAAGCCAGCCCATTCATTAAGCTTTTCCAAAAAATCTTCCTTGTTGCCGGTCTCGAAGTGCAGGCCGTTATGATGATCCGAAATCATATCTTGCATTGCCCCTAACTTCGAAGCTATTACCGGAACTCCGCACGAAAATGCCTCTATAATAGTTAGCGGCATGCCTTCAAACCATATGGATGGAAAGACCAGAGCGGAGGAGTTGTTGACCAATTCAAACACCCGGTGTTTATCCAGCGGGCCGAGATATTCTATATTGGCAAACTTCCTGCTATACTCCGTTACAAGATCTTCCAGTGGCCCCTCTCCTGCAATCTTGACCCGGTGTTTACCGGATGAAAAAGTCTCGAGCAATAAACGAATACCTTTTTCTTCAGACAGTCGGCCAACAAACGCGAAGTAATCACTTTCGCTGTTGCGCTGTAAGCGAGGCGTTGCCGAGAAGTTGGGCTTCACGATAAGCTGATCATCTCTGAAGTTTAAGGACGATTTCGAAAAAATACTTTTGGCGAAAGGTGTTAAGGCAATGAAGCGCTTTGGTATTTGCCACGTACCTATTCTGTTATGGAGACGCATGGAAAGTGCAAGCCATAGGGTGAGCAGTTTCGAATTTTTGTACACCCCGGCCGAAACAGCCCTCCAGGGAAAGCCAGACTTCATCGAGTCAAGAAACAGCCGTCCTTCGTGGAAAAAGGTAGCAGAAGGACATATTAACCTGTAGTTATGAAGGGTGTACACAACGGGAACGTTCCTGCTTTTTATAGCATACAGCACGGAAGGTGAAGCGGCAAAATGTAAGTTATGGATATGGACGACGTCTGCCTTATACAAACGGAGTTTCCTACGGGTTTTAATCCAGGAGCCCATATTAAATGGAAGCTGCAGAACATTGAGCAGCGTATTGCTATCATTAGTAAACTCCAGCAACTCAACAGATACGCCATTGGCTTTAAGGAGCTTCATCTCCTCAGCCACTACGGTGTCTTCTCCACCTTTGTACTTATAACTGGTATGTACGATTAACACCTTCATAAACGAGCGGGCAACATCAAAACGTGAATGATACTACAGAAAGGGTATGTATGTCAAAAAAGGCAAAAAATCGTAGAAAACAACCGGGCAGCCCGGCCAGAAGTAAGACCCGAAACTCAAACAAAAAGTTGCTTGCATCACAGCCTGGGCCGTACAGGGTGTAACTCCGCTTACTTTTCAAACACGTTTAGCGAATGGGCACCATTCGTTGTTGTAAAAGAGTAGCTTTTCTTCCATGTGGCCCATGGACGTTCCTGCTGAGCATTGTTTTTCATACTGCTCTCTTCCGAAGAGTTATCTGAAACCTCTACAACATAGTTATACTTGTCTATCCAGTTACTGCCTTTCTCCACAGCAATCGGAATTTGCCGCTCAACATGCTGATTATTCATCAGCAGAAAGGTAGAGATATCTGGGCCACCCGTAACATAGATGTCTTTACCATTCCAGCTTTGATTTTTGTTCAGGTAAGTAATCAGTTCGTTATAAGCTGCATCTGTTCTAAAATGCGATTTAGCCACTTTAGAAACCAGCAAAACTGCAAAAAAGGCGTAAAGTATAAATGGTAAGGCATACCTGTAAACAAAAAGATCTTTCTGTTCTTCCATCACCAGCGCCAACGAAGCAAGTGCATAGGGAATGAGGTACACCTGATAATTGAACTCATTTGATTTAAGAATGATCAACAACGAGAGAACAACACCGGTTGCCAGAAATATCCTCAGTTCTTTTGCCAGCTTAGCTTTATACAAACAAAAAAGAGCAAGAAGCGCCACGGGTACACTTTGCAAAAGGTACAGCAGCTTAAGGTCGCTAATCCTGGCTTTTGACTTTCGCAAGAACTGCAAGGCCATCTGCTCTTTAAATAATTCAACGTTCTGAAAAATATAAAAGAGGTAAGGACTGATTACCAATAAAGTGACGACAGAAAAAATAAGAAACGACTTCCATCCTCTTCTCATAATTACCAGGGCGATGGCTGCGCAGCAGGCAACCAGGAGAGGATGTGTCATTAACGCCAGGCCCGCAATAATACCCAGAATATAGCTATTCGCCTTAAGTTTTACAGCAAGAATGGCCACGGCAATCAGTAACAAGGCCAACGCTTCAACTCTTATAAAAGCCGAGGTGATGATAATAAACGGACAAACAAGGAAGAGAGCTGCGAGACATGCCCTGATATATTTGTCTTTTGTATAACAACTAATAACAGCTGTTGAAGTACAGGTAAACAAAAGGCTCAAAACTTTTGCGCTCAAAACAGTGCTACCAAATATTTTTAAAAATGCACCAAGTATAACCATGTAGAACGGCGGCATCCAATAGGTGTAAACCGAAGCGCCGGGTAAAAAGCTCTTATGTATATCGGACGACAACAGGCCCTTGTTGGCAAAATTGAGCGCAGGAGAAAAAAAGCTGGACTCATCGATATTAACCGCCGGGAAAGAATTACGGAAATAAAGAAAATGAATAATAAAACAGGCAGCTGATACAACCAGAAAACCCACAGCAACGGCTGTTTCGTATGACCTTTTTTTCAACATGATTTTAAATACACTTACTTACGGGGATAACTACTACCGTTCACAATTTTCTGCTAGGCACTTTTCTTTACACTCGCTGTCATCTTGATCAGCGTGTTTATGATCTTTCGGGTTGCAAGAGCCGGCAGTCCGTAGGGTTTCTTAAGCTGTTTTTGCAAGGAAGGCACGATTACCTGTGCATTACAAAATTTGAAAGTCCGCTTTTCCCCGGGGTCTTGTGGTGTTTTCAGGTAATCTATTCCGAAGGTGTTTGTCGACTCATTATCAAAACCGATATTAGTGGCTTTGGAAATAATGGGGTAAACAACCTTTAAACGATTTTCAGCTACATGAACCTGCATCTGTATATCCCATGTTGAAATTTGACCTTTAATCTGCTTAACCAGCATGCGGTAAAGATCATAACCTTCTTCATTGAGGCGGCTTCTAAAACCCGGTGAAGTTCTAATGAGATCTGCCAATTCTTTCTTTTCCCAGATAACATTTTTAACCCTGTTTGACCAACTAGCCCAGCCATACGAGCAAAACCTATTGTGAATGATTGTGTCGTAAGGGTAACTTCTGGTGTTGATAGGAAAACAGAAGCCGGTTACGCAAAAAACGGATTTCTGGTCTCTATAAAAATCAAGTGCCTGAAGCATGTAACTGATATAGTTCGGGGTAACCACAAGATCATCTTCAACCACAATAAACTGTTCGTAGTTCTCGCACAGGTAAGTGATACCGTCTTTGAAATTAGGACCTGTACTTACATTTCTTTCCCTGAAGTGTTTATGGATCTTTTTAAAACCAGTTAACGAGTCAATATATGCTCTCGTTTCTAAAACACCCCGGTGATCCGCCTCACTCTTATGGCCGTCGCAGAAGAAAATTATCTCCATCGATGAACATTCAGGATTTTTAAGCAAAGCCTCCATTGAGGCCTTTAACTTGGCCGCACGCTTGTAGCAAAAGACAGCTATGATTGTTTGGTCAATCATCATTTCATTTTTAAGTAGCTCCGTTTACTTTCTGTAAGCCTCCCAGATAAACGGAAAAAAAGTCTTCATCCACACCTTTATAAATGCAGAAGGATAAGACAGGGGAAAATGTTTTTTTATAAATATCATGTACTCTCTGTAGGCCAGTCCTTTGGGACTTTTCAGGTACTGAATTCTTTCACTTAGGCTTGTTTTATGTGACTTCCAGTTATGACCGTGGTCGTTGACACATGTACCAAGATAACCGGGAGCAACGAGCACCTTAAAGCCACCTTTGTTAACCTTAAGCGTGTAGTCGTAATCAGCAAGACCGTGCGTGTAGGAGTCGGATAAGATTCCAACTTTTTTCACAACCTCTGCCGGAACCATCATTATGTTGGCATTAGCCACATCACAGGCCAGGTATTCTGTATCACTAAATATTACCTGGTCGTCTCTCCAGCTTCTTTTGGAAGTAAGCTTTCGGCCGCCGTAAGACCTTTTCCCGGTTTCAGGATCGGCAGTGCTTCCTATACATACAGCCGGCCGGGAATTATGGTCTTTACAACCCTTCAGCAAAATGGTAATGGTGTTTTCCAGCAAGGTAGTATCATCATTCAACAGCAGGTAATAATCGGGGTTATGCTTTAAAGCATTCCTCCAGGAATTACGCATGCCACCGGCCCAAAATAAAGAGCCGTCGCTATTGAAAACATGGGCCAGGGGGTAGAATTGTTTTACGGCCTCTGCTGTTCCGTCCGTAGATCCGTCATCTGTTAAAAAAATGTCGATCTGCATATCGCCTGAAAGTTGTTGTCGTTTCAAACTTTCCAGGCAGGTAAGCGTTTTAGCTTTCCTGTTTCTTGTGGTGAGTAATACTGCAATTTTCATAAAACAAAACCTTTAACTGGTAGGCGCGCAACACACTGCGTCGCAAGAGCCGGTGATCATCGGTGCTTTAATTTTGGCTGGCATACTGCTTTGCTGCGTATAGAACAAAAAGTACAAGAGTGCGACGCAACGGCTGCTCAATAGAACCACAAAAGCCTGGACCATAAAACTTGTTCTGAAATATTTTTTGTTTCCGGCCGCATTACTACTATCGGCTTTTGTTGTGTCACTCACTTGTACGATTGATTCTTTGTGCGGCAGGATGCATGCCGCCTCCATTCAGTTGAGGACCTCAGGCGCTCCGGAAGCAATCTTTTGTCCATTCCTGTCCTTTTCAATATAGTACAGGCATAAACCCATGTGTGCCCAAAACACCAGGGGCAGCACGTAGTTGAATGAAAACAAAAGCCCTGAAAGACAAAACGAGATCATGATCATTGTTTCGCTCTTTAGCTTGCGGTTAAAGGCGCGCACTGCTATATAACCAAAAAGTGAAAACTTGAAAATGAAGCCGACAAGACCATGATAAAAAAGCATTTCCATATAACCTTCATGGAAGTGTTGGCCTGTCTTTTCAGGCCACCAGTCTACAAGCGGGTTAGGCATTTCAAATCCTTCGAAGGTCCAGCCGAAGATGGGCCGTTGCAAAAAAAGTTTGAAATAAGTTTCGCGTTGGTCGGCCCGGAACTTCCCGGTACTATCAACTTTATTGGGATCGAAAATTTCGCTGAAGCGATCCGACATAAAGTCGATAAAGCCCGGAACCAGATTAGATATGAAGAAGTAAGCCAGCAGCAATACCAGTGTAGAGCCAATGGCAATACTGTAGATTTTCGGAACTGTTTTAAAATTAGCTCTAACGCTTAACCCCAGGTACATCAACAGCGAAATGATGGTACAGCTCCAGACCGAACGATGCTGATGGATGAGGATTACAATAAAACAAAAAGCTACCGGTAAGAGGTATTTGAATTTTGTGGTTTTGATGAAGCGGTTGAGGTACCATAGAAAAGGGATGATCATCATGTAGATCTTACTGGAATGGATAATGCGACCATCACCCGAAAAAGGGCCATAGTCGTTCATTTCTATCTCAGCCAAACTAAAGGAAAACCCCCGGCCGTACCAAACCATAAATACCACGTAAGTAAGCAGGTAGAATTTTGCGAGGAAGCCTAAAACATCCAGATCGTACATCCGGCACACAGATTTGATAAACAAAGCAAACACTACCGGGAACAACACATAGAACATGGTAAGCTGCTGGAAAAAACTATCAAAAACATAAAGCGACTCAAGCACCAGCTTTACCATCAGTGCAGCAAAAATGGCAATGTAAATCCTTTCTGTTTTCTTCAGCTTAAAAAAAGAGAATAGCATAAACCCGGCAATTGCGAGGCTGGAGAGCTTTTCGAAATTTTGTATAACAGAAGAGTCCGGCACCAAAAGCCATGAAAACATCTCTTCCATTGCCAGGTAGCAAAAGAAGAGTATCAAAAACTCTTTCAGGTAAAAGCGATAATTAAATATTCGAAGTACAGCGTTCATTTCTATTCTGTTACACTGCCTGCGGCGTAGTTCGTCTAAAAGAATTGCTCAGGAGTTTGCTCACTTTATTTTTAGCTCTCGGAAACAGGCTCACAAACTGCATCCAGTTTAAGCGTGTGTTCAGCCACTTCACGGCAAAGCTGTTCCTGTTATCGTTCCACTTGATTTTCTTTTCGTTGTGCAAATACATTTTTTGCAAGCCGCTTTCTTTCTCGGAAGCGATAACCGTGCGGTATATCTCCGCTTTTTTGTCCACCAGTTCCTTGCTGATGTAGCCCAGGTGCTTCAGCCTGAAATTGGTATTAACCTTAATACCTTTGATGCCTTTTACGTTTGGAGAATCCAGAATAAAGTTTTCGAAGTAGCCATTAGGGTGTTCACGCCATAACACACGATCGTGTATGCTTGTGTAAAAAAAGTACTGCCCGGAACCTGCGAAGTGTTCACCATCTATAAAATGGTACCGGCGGAAAGCAAATTGATTGACGTACCTGCTGTTCATCAGCCTGTCGAAGTGCGCCCGTGTTAAACCGGGCTCGAATATTTCATCTATGTCGAGCCACAAACACCAGTCCGGATTGCGCTTGCGCGTCATGGCATACAACATGTTTTTATCGCGACCTTCATTATACCCTTCTGTTCGGGCGATATCTACAACTTTAGGGTGCTTTAGCAATTCTTCGTAAGTGCCATCTGTAGAGCCGTTGTCCAAAGCAACAATCTCGTCGGCAATATTTTCAAAGCATCGAAGCCAGTCTTTTGCAAATAACATCCCGTCTTTTACACGAAGCATTACAACTAACTTGGGCATATAATCACGGTATTAAAACGTTTGTGTTCAAACAGACTTTCAACTAAAGCGCACCTGCTTTTCTGAAAGATGGAATAAAGGGGAGTTTGGCCGTAAACTGCTTAATTAAGTTTCGTATTTCTTTATCGGTTATCAAGAGCAGCAGTGCGAAGAACAACACAAACATCGTTGAATTAATCAATATTTTAGAGAGGTACAAATCAGGCCTCAGCAATCCATTAACCAGGTATGGAAATCCCCAAACAGCCAGGGCAGACAGCGGAATTACCATCAGCCAGTGTTTCAGAGAATTGACGATTAAAGACGATTGCAGGAAGCCTATTTTGTGTAATCTGTAAGTAAAATAAAAGAAATCAGTGACCAGGATAACAGACAGCGTAACAACGAGTGTACCAATAATACCGTACTTGCCGGCAACTGAAAACATCAGCACGCTTATAAGAATGCCTCGTGCAATATTTATAAGGCTGTTCCATTTGATATCCCCTAACGCATATCCCATGTTCGACATGAAATAGCCAATCAGGCCGAAAAAGAAGTTACTTACCAATAACAGCATAATTGTATTGCCTGCAAATTTACCACTGCCTGTCCATAAGGTAATCAGGTTGAAATAATTTAGGCAAAACATACACGAGGTAAATATAGCCGCATACGAATACAACTTGAATTGTTTGTTAATCATTTCTGTAATGGCCACCTTATCACCTGAACCTTTTGCATGTGATAGCAGGGGCATCAGTGCAACGGAATGTCTGCCGATCAAAGAATAGGTAATATTCACGGGCCGTTTGTTGATCTCGTAAATGGTAATCATAGCCGGAGAAATAAATCTCGCCAAAATGACCATGTCGATTGTGGACGACAGACCTGAGATGATTTTTGAAGCGGAAGTGAAGGAGAATATCTTAATAAAACCTTTAAAATGGCTAAAGCTGAGAATGATCTTCATTCCCTGTCTTTTAAGCATTTTAAGCATCGCGGAGATGTTATAGATATTTATAAATACTGCCCTGCAAAGGTTAGCAATTGCAATGGACATTACGCCGAAATTAAGAAAGAGCAATGCCAGGTTGGTAAACAGGAAAACAAAGTTTGATGACAAAGAAGATATAGCCACATGCGCCGTATTGTGCAATCCCTGGTTGATGCCCGTCATGCTGAAGGAGACCAGAGACATTCCTGTAGCTATAATTGAGATGATCAATGCCAACGACAAATTGGGATATTGAGAAACATCTTTGTCTATAATAACATTAATCATGAAATAGGAAACAAAGCCGATGATTACAGAAAGTAATAAGATTAAGCCGGAAGCAATATATCCCGATCCAATTAATTTTCCGATCTCATTCGTTTCCTTTTTGCCGCTCAGTTCTGCAATCTTCTGTTGCAGCACTTCTCCGATGCCGGGGTCGGCAAGGATCATCCATGCCAGGATATTGCCCGTTGCCAGCCAAATTCCAAGCGTATCAGCATCAATGTTTTTCAGGTATAACGGAAGAAGCAGGATAGAATTAAAAATATTGGTTAGTACATAGCCATACTGAAAAACAAAATTCCACCTTAATAATTTTTTATTCATGAGTTACCGGTTCTCCGGTGTACAATGCGTACAGGATTGATTTGCGAAGGTGTGGAATATATTTAATGGTTGAAACATGTTGGTTTCACTGACAGGATAACAGCCAGTTCATCAATTGATCAACAACCGTCTTTATTAAATTACGGCGCGTTGTGGCTTATCGGCCGATTTCAGCAGATTGATAATCTTAACTTCAGGAGACCTTACATCGGCGGTAAGGCTGTAGCCCAGAGATGGTAAAAAAACTTTTATGGGTTTTTGGTAGCTCTCCAGAATGCTTTTTTCCGCTAGGAGGTTATCTTCGAAAATCACCATTTGTTCATCCGAATTAACCTGTACCTTCTCCAGCTTAATATTGAAATAATCATTTAATATATGCCGTAGCATATTCACTTCATTTTCTTTAAAGATGGCGGGCCTGCCTAACCAATACACAAAATTTACCACCCCTTCAATTTGCCTGATATAAGCCTGCTCGTCCTCTGTTGCATTTACAAAAATGTAGGCATTCAACAGAGGATCATTGTACTGCTTTGTCTTTTCGGCCCCTTGTTTAATAAGATAACTCAGCGGAGAAAAACATTCAATCTTCTTTTTCGTTAACAGCTCAGAGACTTTCTTTTGGGCCTTAGGGCGTGTATACACTGCATACCAATGTTTGCTGATACTCATCTTAAAAAATTTACAAGGCTTCGCCTATCTCAGTTACAGGATCATCCTGTACCGGCATAATTAATTGGGGTAAATGATGGGGGTTTTTTGAACTTGAATTAATCCTTAATGGCGGGTACGCGTCTGCGCATCTCCTTGTTACCGTATGTGTAGCCATATCCGTAGCCATAACCATAGTTTTTATAACCAAAGCCACGGGAGGTAACACCATTAAATACTATTGCTACATTGTTCAGATGATTTATCTTATTATTTGCGTCTATTCTTTCCACAAACACCTTTGGCGTATAGCCATGCCTTATGATGTACAATGTTGCGTCGCAAAAAGGAGACAGCACATAGGCATCCGTAACAGGCCCTATTGGCGCGGTATCAATTACGATGTAATCAAACTTCGCATCAAGCAAGCTCAGTAAAACTTCCGTCCTCCCATTCATGATTAGTTCAGAGGGATTGTCGGGAAGTATACCGGTGGGAATGAGATAAAGGTTGCTATGCAAATCCGTTTTCCTGATGATTTCATCCAGCTCAACCTCTCCAAGCAGGTAATCCGTTATGCCTTTCTGTTCGCTGATATTTAGCTTATTGTTTAAGGATGGATTGTTCAAATCGAAATCAAGCAGAATCACTTTTTTGCCTGTCATAGCAAGGCTTAGGGCAAGGTTCGACGCAACGAAACTTTTTCCTTCGCCGGAAATAGCCGAAGTGACAAGAATACGTTTACGTTTTGTGCTCACCCCGATATAGTTAAGGGTGATACGCAGCTTCCTGAACTGTTCGGCGATGAATGTTCTTTTATTATCGCCTATAACAATCGGGTTCTTTGTTGATTCAGAGGAAATCTCACCGATAACCGGGCATTCGGTAAGCATCTCTATCTCATGCCGGAACATGATCTTGCGGCTGAATGTTTCTTTAGCAAATACTACCCCAAAGGCACAGATAAAGGCAAGTAAAACCGATGCAACGTAGATGACCTTCTTTTTTGGGCTCACCGGCTTATCAGACGATTCTGCTTTATCTACAATACGGTTATCGGGTAAGGTAGATGCATGCGATAAGGCAGCCTCTTCACGTTTTTGAAGCAGAAAGGAGTATATCTCGTTTTTTATGCTTTGCTCACGGTTAATGTCGATAAGCTGTCGTTCCTTTTCAGGAATGCCTTGCAATGCGGAGGAGTAGGTGTTATTAGTTGCGGAGAGATTGTTACGGCTGACCAACAAATTACTTCTCTGGCTCTGGATATTCTCGAGAATGCCGGGTTTAATCTTTTGTATACGATCGAGCGTCGCAAGCGTCATGGGGTTGTTTTCACCATCACTCTTTTTCCCTTTCTCATAGTCCATTTCTGCCGTATATAATTTGTCGAGCAGTTGAGATAAGGTAGGGTCTGACACGCCTAGGGTAGCCGGAACGATGCCGCCTTCGTTATTTTTAGAATACACGTATTTTTCCACCTGGTTTAGAACAGCCAGCTGCATGTTTATTTCACCCAGCTTTTGGTCGTTATTGCTTACATTTTCCAGGAATAACTTACCCTGCGTACTGATGTCGATAGCATTGCTCGACGATTTGTAGCGCTGAACTTTACGCTCTATCGAATCAAGATCATGCTCAACAGTAGATAGGCGCTCCTGAATAAACTGTTGCGTGTTGTAAGCAAGCGCATTTTTATCCTGCTGACTTGCAGCATTATAAGCAGCCAGCAATTCATTGATGATATCCTCTCCCCTTTGTGGTACCTCGTCGTTAATAGCCAAACTGATAATGCTGGATTGTTTGTTTACCGACGTCACTTTCAAACCGTTCTCTATGCCATTAGCTACCTTTTTAGGGCTAACGAGTGAGAAAAACAGCTTACCCGAAACGGGTTCATTTTTATAATAGGGGTTTTTGAGAAATTTGATTTTACCCAGAGAAGTAGTTAACCACTGATTCAAAGGATATTGCGTATTCTGCACCAATACTTTCTCCTTTGCAGCATCATAGGTAAAATAAACCTTCGGCGACTCCTTCAGTGCGCTGGGATCTTCTGCAGTAAGTATTACCGGAGACGTTGTATAAGCTGAAATGGTTTTAAATGATTGTTCACACGAAACGGGAGCGTAGAGGTTAAGCTTTTTTACAACCTCGTTTATTAAAGATTTCGACTGAATGACCTCCATCTCATTTTCAATAATCTTTTTAGATGATAACAGGTCAAGAGACTCTACAGTCTTGGACTCTTCAGCCCCTTTTTTCTCATCTTTTATGAGTACGCGGGCGGTGGTTTCGTAAATGGGAGTAGCATATTTTAAATAGGCCCATGAGCCGGCAACTGCTGCTATGAAAAACAGCAGAAATAAGGGCCAATAAGGAAGATAACGAAAAACTATATTTCCAAGTCCGCCTGCATTTTCCTCGCCTGAATTCTTTGAAATTATCTGCATACCAAAATTTTACCTTGTTAAACGATCAATTATAATTGCGGCAAATGAAAGTCCGCTTAATAAGATGGGTAACAATTGATTGCCCCGGGAAGAACTTGCAATTTTAGCTTTGTTGGATTCCACGTAAACAATGTCATTACTTTTCAAATAGTAGTATGGCGAGCTCAGTAATTCACTTGAATTAAGATTAAGGCGTTTGATGGTCTTATTACCCTGTTCTTCACGGATGATCATTACATTGTCACGTCTGCCATAAACAGTTATATCACCTGCCATGCCCAAGGCTTCCAACAGGGTGATCTTTTCATTCGTTACATTCACAACCATAGGATGGTCAACCTCTCCCAGCACACTTACTTTAAAGTTCAGGTACCTCACCGTTACAATCGGGTCAACCAAAAGCTTTTTATCTGTTATAGTTTTAACGAGTTGCTCCCTTAACTGGTTGGTTGTATAGCCGCTTGCTTTCACATTTCCCAAAATGGGAAATTGAATATACCCTTCAGCATTAACCAGATAACCTGATGACTGAAGAGACACTCCTGTTGATGTGGTTGCGTATGCCGTATTAGGCGCATTGAAAATTCCGGCGGCCGTAGGGTTTAAACTGCTTACAGAAATGCCAATGATATCGTTGTTCTGAATTACTATTTCCGGAACCTTTGTTTCAGACAGAATGGTTGCGTCTTTTTGATCTAAAAAATACACTGCCTTCTTCGTGTTAACACATGATGATCCAAAACCTATTAATAATACTATACCCAAGAACACCCTAATGTCCCAGCCAAAAACTTTCACTTGCATATTGAATTTTATGTAATCATTCACCTTAATCCTTTTAAGACTAAACATTCAGTTCAGATGTTGCATACCAACTAATATTGCTATTATTACTAATAGGCAGCTGTCGGCACCCGCGATCATATGTATAAGCTTTCGATTAGGAGGGAAATCGAATTAGGATAATGGTATTATAAAGTATAATACGATAGAAATATGGAACAGGATTTCACATTAAAAATTTTTAATAGACATCCTTTTGGAAGTACGAATATATAGCGAGAATCTTTAATTCGGGCTAATTGTGGAAAAAACATACCCTTATCGTGCAATTAAGCGGCTCTTTTATAAAATCGTTATGATTTTTTTTTGACTGGTTACAATTCTGTGAAATAACAAAAGGAAAGCAGAGGCTGGTTGCTGTTCAGCAAACTGAGCCGGAGAGTTTTGCTAACTGCTTCATTGCTAAGGCCATCTTCTTAAAACATTGGTCGCCCCATAATCCATTTCAGGCATTTTTAAGTTTACCCTCACAATAATCCGGCTATTTTTGTGGTTACCTATAATGACTATTTTATTTTTTTAATTTTAGCTTATGAAAAGGTTTGGGCTATTCTCCTTCATATGTATCAGTTTTCTTTCAAGTGTTTTACCTGCTAAGGCTGAAACAGACAAGAACCTGCCGGATGGTAAGAATATGCCTTCCCTTCTCCCCGGCGCTATCGGGCCGCCGGCCTTTGTACGCCTATGTGACTCCGTTTACGAAAGCATAGGACTACTCTCTTATGGGTTAGACAAAGATGTTTTTTCCCGCGCTTATAAGGGCTACAAGTATCTTCAGGCCAAGGGCGCACTTAAGAAAACCAGCCTTCTTACCATTTGCGATTATAGCCAGAGTTCAAATAACAAGCGGCTTTACGTAATCGATCTCAAACAAGGTAAATTGCTGTACAACACCTATGTTTCGCATGGCCGAAATAGTGGTGAGGAATATGCCGCTACCTTTTCCAACCTGAATAATTCAAATAAGAGCAGCCTCGGTTTTTTAGTCACGGCCGAAACCTACACAGGAAAGGCTGGCTATAGTATGCGGTTAGATGGTATGGAAAGCGGAATAAACGACCAGGTACGCAACCGTGATATTGTATTTCATGGCTCCCGGTTTGTTAATGAAGGAGTAATGAGTGCACGTGGCGTTATTGGCAAAAGCCTTGGCTGCCCTGCAGTGCCGCTGGTAATGCACAAAAAGATCATCGATGTTATAAAAGGTGGAAGCTGTTTCTTTATAAACCATCCCGATGAATGGTACACGCACACTTCTTCCATTTTGAACGCTAACATCGACCTGATGTTAAACCTTCCCGTAAATGCAGCCAGTACGGATCTTCCGGCTGTTTTGTCTCAATCCGGCAGCACAGAGGCAATTGCTACCGGAGATTCACAGGTTAAAGTAACGCCGCAATAAACTTAAGGTTACGGTTATTTTGGGGCATTCGGCAGTTACACATCCATCAGCTCTCCAGGGCGGCTATCCGTTGCTACTCCGCCACAAGGCTACAGCACAATACCTTCAGCGGGGTATCCACTGCTATCCGCCAGCCTTTCAGCTTCAGCGCTTATCTCATCGTTGAAGCGTATGCGAGCGGGGCTTTGATCGTATCAAACTAAAGATCCTCTGCAGTTGGTTGCAAAAAACCCGGGGCTGAATAATGCGTTGCGGTACAAGCGAGCGTGGCAACGATGCCTTATAGTAGCACAAAAGCTCAGTACATAGTGAAAACAAAAGAATTAGTTTCAAAGGTTGTTCCAATGCAAAATGCCTGGCAAGCTCCGCATAGCGCTCTTACATCATCACCCGGATGGTACCCAGTAAGCGATATCTGATCATACACCAAACTGCCTCAGGTGGTGGTCCAAATGCATCCAGGTAACATAACCCCACTGCTTTGTATTGAGATTGCCGAATACCGGATGCATGGTTTCTATCTGACTCTGACAGCTTGAAAACCGGTAGACCAGATCGATGAACTCCCGCTTTTCCTGCTCGAAGGCATTTTCCGGTATGGGAGTTGTCATCTGCAGCATCTTAGGCGCCGTAACATTTTTGGGGTATTTCGATACCACATTAAGAACAACAAACTTCAGTATACGCTGTCGGATTGTTGAACGCCTGCCGGACGACTTCCCTTTTAAGGTGGCCAACATGGCGTAGTTGCAGTGCCGCAGCATCTGTGTAGCAGACATTTTGCCCCACTGGGGTATTGCAGTGTATTGCAACCGGTTTACCCGCTCAGCAATTGTATCTGCCACTGTGGTTTTATTCAGGTTTTGCCGCATATACTTTACTTTACAGCGGTGAAAGGATGGCTTTGCCTATCTGATATCATGCATCCATTTTCGTATTACCGGTACGAGACAAAGCAGCACCAAACCAATAACAACAGAGCTGATACCAATTTTACTCAGAATATCTGCATAATAAGGCAAAGAAGTTACCGGATTATTTGCATCAGCAATTTCCTTTGGCACACTCATTAAAGAACCTATTTTGCCAGCCAGGAATTCACCTATCGCACTGGCAAAGAACCAGATACCCATCATCATCGAAACAATTTTAATGGGAGCCAGCTTGGTAACCATCGACAGACCGATGGGTGAAAGGCATATTTCGCCGCATATAATAAAGAAATAGCCAAATACAAAAAAGGCCATAGAGATCAGTCCGGTTTGGGTAGTACGGCAGCCGAGGTAAAATACGCAAAATCCTATTCCCATCAGGATAAAAGAAAGGGCAAATTTCAATGGTGTTGAAGGTTCCAGCCCTCGTTTATTTAACCATGGCCACAGCCAGGCAAACACAAAACTGAGAAGGACAACCCAGCCCGGGGGGAGAAAATTATTCACGGAAAGAGGAGGCAGATCACAGCCCAGTACGTTCATGTCTACATTTCTTATGGCAAACAAGTTGAGAGAGCCGGAATTTTGCTCATAAAATGCCCAAAACAGCACAGAGGAAATGATCATGATCAATGCAGCAAAAAGCTTCAGTTTTGCTATCCTGTCGAGTTGAAATCCAATATACAATATGTAAGCAAGGCTAATTGCTCCCAGCCCAAACATAATGTAATCCATCACTTCATATTGATGGAACAGGGCCACAACCACCGGAATAATGGCAATGGTGCCCAGGTAAATGATGTGTTCGTTGGTAATAAACGCAAAGCGCGGCTTTTTCAAAGCTGCTTCGTCCGGAGCCAGGCCTTTGGCCAGCAACGATTTTTTTCCGATTGCAAACACAACAAGACCGACGATCATAAATATTCCGGCGAGTCCAAAGCCGTAGTGCCAGTTTACCTCACGACCAATATACCCGCAAAGAAGACCCCCAAGAGCTGCACCTACGTTTATTCCCATATAAAATATGGAAAACGCGCTGTCTTTCCGCGGATCATTGTTCGAATACAAAGTGCCTACCAGGCTGGAAATGTTCGGTTTAAAGAAGCCGTTACCACAGATAATGAATGCCATGCCATAAAAAAAGCTCCAGTCTTGCGGAATGGCAAGAATGAAGTGCCCCAATACCATTAATATACCGCCGAACAACACCGCACGCCTGTACCCCAGGTATTTGTCGGCCAGAGCACCACCAAACATAGGCATGGTGTATACAAGCGCCGCATACGAGCCCAGGATGGCGTAACCCTTTGGCTCATCATAATTTAGCTGCGATTTGTCTACCATATAGGCTAGTAAAAGTGCCTTCATTCCGTAAAATGAAAAACGCTCCCACATTTCCGCGAAAAAAAGCATGTAAAGCTGTGGAGGATGGCCGGCAGACACTTGCTCCGGTTCCGTTACAACGGCAGATGATTCATCAAACTCCTTCATGTCCCTTTTTTAGGTCAATAAAAAGGTGACCGTTTGGCCACCTGTAAAAAGTAATAAGGCTGTGCTTATTTTACCCCATGCATCATTCTCCTTAGTAACGGAGTTAAAGCGTATAGCACTACCGACGCCACGCCGCACAAAATAACAAATACCATAAAGAACTCATACAGGTTATGGATGGTGAAACCGGCGAAGTGCGGATAAGTGGTAGGTATTTTCTTTTCGGCCAGATAAGCCATTTGTTCAGGAGTTGCGGTACCTGTGCCGTTCAGGATAGCCTGAAGGTCAATACCCTTATCGGATGCGGTAGTAAACTTGTCGCCCGTAGGTGGAAGTAAGGCACCAAGGGTGCCGGTTAATGCATAGCCGGCCGCGTTTCCCAAAAACCAAACGCCCATAAGCAGCGAGGCAAAGCGTTTTGGAGCAAGCTTTGCTACAAGCGAGAGGCCGATTGGAGACAAACAAAGCTCTCCCCATGTATGCAGGAGGTATAAGATGATGAGCCAAATAACGCCGAGCTTGCCCGCAGTGCCAAGGTCTTTTACCTGCATGGCTATAATGAGATAGCCCAGGGCAATCAGGGCCAGGCCGAAAGCCTGCTTTACAGTGGATATGGGTTCGAGGTTTCTTTTCTGCATCCAGAGCCACAAGGCGCTAAAAGGTAAGGCGAAAATGATCACAAAAAAGCCGTTGAAGTTTTGAACCATGCTCGGTGGCATGGTCCATCCCAATATCCGCGTGTCAGTTTGGTTGTCGGCAATAAAGGTTAGGGAAGATCCGGCCTGCTCGAAAGCTGCCCAGAAGAAGATCACAAAAAAAGCCACAATATACAGAACCAAAATGCGTTGCGTCTCCACCCTGGTAAGCGATTTATCGGTTAAAATGAAAATACCAAGGCTTAAACCGGCTGCATAAATAAACGGATAAACGAAAGTTTTTATGGGCGAAAGAGACAGCGCCTTAAAGTAAGCTCCCAAACCGTCACCCGTCATAGGCATACTTGCTTTATCCCATGCAAGAAACTGGAACAGGAAATACAGTATAAAAATGAGTGACACCAGGATTAATACAGACTTAGACGTGAACTTGGCTGGAGCATCATCCTCTTCATTCCTCGCAGTGGCGCCCGGTTTGCCTCCTATAGCATGACCCTCCGGTGTAACAACATACCTGTTCTTTAAGATAAAAAACACGATTGTTCCGAGGAGCATGGCAATACCCGCAGCCAGAAAACCCCATTTAAATGCTTCGAGGTTACGTACTGTTCGCTCTACTCCATTTACAACGGTCACCGTTTTACGGTCACCAAGCAGCGGGCATATGGTTTGGCCCAGCAAAGCACCCACGTTGATACCCATGTAGAAGATCGTAAATGCAGAGTCCAGCTTACTTTTTTGACTTTTAGGGTAGAGCTGGCCTACCATAGAAGAAATATTCGGCTTGAAAAACCCGTTTCCAAATATTATGATGAGAAGCGCGACCCACATGAGGGTTTTTGCGAGTTCGAGGTTACTGCCAAAGGTGCTTGCACTGGTAAATAAAAAAAACTGACCCGTAGCCATGGTCAGCCCCCCCAGGAGAATGCAATTTCGATTGCCAAGGTATTTATCCGCAATATACCCCCCCAGCATTGGGGTCAGGTAGCAAAGGCCAAGAAATCCGCCGTAGATTATCGATGCTTCCTGTTCGCCCATGAGTAACGAGTTGACCAGGAAAAGGGAAAGCAGCGCTCTCATTCCATAGAAGTTGAAACGCTCCCACATTTCGGTTGCGAACAAAACACCCAGGCCTTTCGGATGGCCTCTTTGTTCAGCTACCTTCTGCAAGATGGCCTCATCACCTGCTGTGATATTACTCATATAAAAAACGATTTCGTTATAAGATGCCTGAAGATTTAATACCCAAAATAGGACAAATTCCCATCACTTAATTATAAAACATTCTATTACACCACTCTCCGTTAAAATTGTGTTTACATTCGCAAAAATATTGCGGCCGTAATGCAATCAGCGGAAAGAGAAGGGGTTCTGATCCTGCTGTCTGCCGGCTATCGAAAAGAGCTTTGTTTACCAGTACGCTGTAAAGTATTGGGGTAATTATTATAGTATGAATATTCTTTTGCTAGGTTCGGGAGGTCGTGAACATGCCCTTGCATGGAAATTAACCCAAAGTGCGCTGTGTTCGCAATTGTTTATTGCACCAGGCAATGCAGGCACCAGTGCCTACGGGAAAAACATAGACCTTCATGTGAACGATTTCGCATCGATTAAGGGTTTTTGCATAGATAACCAGGTAAAGTTGGTAGTGGTTGGACCTGAAGAACCGCTTGTTAGAGGTATTTACGATTACCTTAAGCAGGATGATACGTGGAGCGGCATTGTCATCGGCCCTTCTGCAAGAGGAGCACAACTCGAAGGCAGTAAAGCTTTTTCCAAACACTTCATGCAACGTCACAATATACCAACGGCATCTTATGCCGAGTTTGATGAGTTCACCTATAAAGAAGGCGTGCAATACATCAGCAACCACCAGCTGCCTATCGTATTGAAGGCGGATGGCCTGGCTGCAGGTAAAGGAGTTTTAATTTGTGAAACGCACAAGGAAGCGCTCTATGTTTTTGAAGAAATGATAGTTCATAAGCAATTCGGTGAGGCTTCAGCAAAGGTGGTTATCGAAGAATACCTGGAAGGTATTGAATTGAGTGTGTTTGTTTTAACGGATGGTGCGGGTTATAGGGTTATTGGTCATGCGAAGGATTACAAAAGGATTGGTGAAGGAGACACGGGTTTAAACACGGGCGGCATGGGCTGTGTGACACCTGTACCTTTTGCAGATCAGCGCTTTTTGAAAAAAGTAGAAGAACAGGTAATTAAACCTACGATAAGAGGCTTGCACGCAGACAGCCTGGAATATAAAGGTTTTGTTTTTATAGGTTTAATGAATGTAAACGGAGAGCCTTACGTAATAGAGTACAATTGCCGCCTCGGCGACCCTGAAACGGAGGTAGTAATGCCGCGTTTGAAAAACGATCTTGTAGAAATGTTTATAGCATTGCATAAGGGAGCGCTGGAAGATATAGAAGTTTCATACGACGAACGACATATTGCAACCATAATGGCGGTTAGTGGGGGGTATCCCGGCGACTACGAAAAGAACCTGGTAATATCAGGCCTGGATGAAGTTTCGCCTGAACAGACGATTATCTTTCATGCGGGTACAAAACTGAACAATGGCAAGGTAGTTACCAACGGGGGTCGTGTGCTGGCCGCAACCTCGTACGGCACTTCGCTAAGCGACGCGGTAGCAAAATCGAAACAAGCCCTGAACAACATACACTTTACCGGTATGTACTATCGGCGGGATATTGGTTACGAGTTTAACTAGCACAGGCAGTTGGTGTATGTGCTTTAACTTTAATGCTTAATTAATATGCAATTCTGGTCTACGGCTTTATTATTGTCCGCTGCTCAATCAGGTGCTTTCCATATAAGAATGGTGATATGAAATGCTGTACACAGCCGGGCACAGTACAATAGCCTAAAAGGCTGCCGATGGGAACGAAAAACCCGCTGACACCTCGTGTGCAGGGCCTGTGGCGGATTTGCAGTGTACAGCCGGATATCAGACGAATAAAGAATAGGGCACAAAGCCTCATACTACAGCAACGTACAGAAAGAAGACATCGCCAATTGTTAACATCTCTTCAGCTTACGCACTGATTGTTCACATTCGAATGAAAGCCTTTTAAATCAATTATTCCCACTTTTTTATTTGGGATTATTCATACAACTTTGCACGCATTAAATAAAATAGCAGAACTACACTTAAATGGGACTTTTTAACTGGTTTACACAGGAGATTGCTATGGATTTAGGTACAGCCAACACCTTAATAATCCATAATGAGGAAGTGGTGGTGAATGAACCGTCTATAATTGCGCTGGACCGTAATAACCTTAAAACGGTTATTGCAGTTGGTAAACGCGCACTGATGATGCATGAAAAAACGCATGAAAGCATACGTACCATTCGTCCCTTAAAAGATGGAGTAATTGCCGACTTTAACGCTGCCGAACTGATGATACGGGAGATGATCAAAATGATCTATCCTAAAAAGCCGCTTTTTCCTCCGAGTTGGAGAATGATGATATGTATACCCAGCAGCATCACCGAAGTAGAGAAGCGTGCCGTGCGTGACAGTGCCGAACAAGCCGGTGCCAAAGAGGTGTACCTTTTGCATGAACCTATGGCCGCTGCACTGGGGATCGGTATAGACGTTGAGGAACCCGTGGGAAATATGATTATCGATATTGGTGGCGGAACAACAGGTATTACGGTAATCGCACTGGCAGGAATCGTTTGCGATCAAAGCATTCGTATTGCCGGAGATGAATTTACAGCCGACATCATGGAAGCGCTTCGCAGGTACCACAGCTTGCTCATAGGTGAAAGAACTGCAGAACAAATTAAGATACAAATCGGGGCGGCCATGAAGGATCTGGACAATCCTCCCGACGACATACCGGTAAACGGGCGCGACCTCGTAACGGGTATCCCCAAACAGATTATTGTAAGCTATCAGGAAGTTGCCGAAGCACTGGATAAGAGTATTTTTAAAATTGAGGAAGCTATCTTAAAAGCCCTGGAAACTACTCCTCCGGAGCTGGCTTCAGACATTTATCGCCGTGGCCTGTACCTCACCGGAGGTGGAGCTTTGCTTCGGGGGCTGGATAAACGTTTGAGCCAGAAGATCAAACTACCGGTGCACGTGGCTGACGATCCCTTAAAAAGTGTGGTAAGAGGTACCGGTATAGCCCTAAAGAACTACAGTCGTTTTCCATTCATTATGAGGTAGTGGACAGGTATTATAAAGCAGCCGGGACAAATACCCATTCTTGTGTCAAATCTTCAAAATAACAGTATCTTAAGGGAAAAGAGGATCGGAGGCGCTTAATGAAGAACATTTTCATTTTCATCAGAAGGTATTTTAACTTCCTCCTTTTCCTGGTGTTGCAGATTATTTCACTTTCCTTCCTGGTTCGTTACAATAAAACCCAGGAGGCAGTTTACGCCAACCTGGCTAATGAGGTCATCGGCCGTATAAACACCCAATATAACAAAGTTCAATACTATTTTCAGCTTAAGGAAACCAACAAACAGTTAAGCGAAGAGAATACACGTTTGAGAAACATGTTGGGCCTTAATTTCGAAGGGCCGGATACCGCACGCTTAAACATTGTTGACAGTCTGGTGAAAGATACTTTGGGCCGGCCAAGAAGGTTCTTATGGCTGCCGGCAAAAGTGGTTAGCAATACCGTCTCCTCCGAAAACAATTACCTCACTTTACACCGCGGTTCACTACAGGGTGTAAAAAAGAATATGGCCGTTATTGGTCCGAACGGCGTTGTGGGCACAGTTGTAGACGTGTCGGAAAACTACAGCCGGGTAATGAGCCTTCTACACCGCAGCAGCAAAGTAAGCTCTATGCTTAAAAAAGGCAATATCTCCGGAACAGTGGACTGGGACGGTGAAGATCCGCGATACCTTACGCTGCGGAACATTCCCAAAAGTACGCAGATAACCAAGGGCGATACCGTTTTAACGAGTATGTACTCTGCTAACTTTCCCTCAAATATCATGGTGGGAACCGTCTTTTCCATAAGGGAAGAGGCCACCAGCAGCACCTATATTGTAAAGCTTAAAACAGCCACCAACTTTTACAGCGTACAATACGTAAACCTGGTTGAAAATACGCAATGGGATGAGCAACGCAGGCTGGAGGCTGCTACGCAAAAGAACTAATGAGCCAGCCCGTAAAACATACTATCCGTTTTGTGATCTTTATACTTTTTCAGGTTTACATTTTAAATCAGATACCACCGCTTCACCAGTTTATCACGCCCTATCTTTATTACCTCTATATTTTATGGCTGCCATTTACCATTAAGCGGCCCATGCTGATGATTGTGGCATTCCTCTTCGGATTAACGCTTGATTATTTCACTGGTACCCCGGGCCTACATGCTGCACCCTGCGTGCTGATTGCCTATTTTCGCCCCTTCCTCATCAATGTTTTAATCTCGCAGGAAGGCGCTGAACTGAACTATGCGGAACCCTCCATAAAAAGCATGGGATTTGCACCCTATGGTTTATATATACTTGTCTTTACCTTCATTCACCATTTTTACCTCGTGCTCATCGAGTGGCTGCAGTTTGGCAACTTTATCTATTTTCTTGGAAAAGTGGCCGCAACCACAGGCGTAAGTGTGTTGATGATTTTTATTGCGGAAATGCTGTTTGTACGCAAACAGAAATTCAGAACAAACACTGCCTGAGTTTATAAAACCTGCTGCGTTGATGCTCCGGAGCTTTCTTGGGTACCGGCAGCAGAACAAAGCCCGGCTCCGGTTGCGACGCTCCCTTGTACGGCAACAATACTATGAAGCTTCAGGCGAATAAAGCCGGGTCTATTCACGTTATGCATCCTCAACCCCTGTACGGTGGCAACAGGGCTAACATAAGGTTGAACTAACAAATGTTTATAAAAATCTCCTGTTCCCTAAAGCCAAATATCAATAAACAAACTGCAAATTTGTAAAACCAATCCACTCTTTACTCCTTAAAAAAATGCCGGTATTTAATCAGTCGCGTAGCAGGGTTATACAATTAATTTTCATCATCGTTTTCCTGGTGATCCTTGCACAGTTATTTAATCTGCAGATTATTTCAAGTAAGTATACCGGCCTTGCCCTTGATAATGCCGTCGCTAAAAAAGTGGTGTACCCCAGCCGCGGCATTATATACGATCGTAAGCACCGCGCCATCCTCGACAACATTGTGAAATTTGACCTGGTGGTGACGCCGAACCAGGTCAAAAACCTGGATACGTTTGCCTTGTGTACTATTCTAAACATAGATACGGCAGAATTTAAAAAACGTATGCTTACGGGTATTATAAAAAACGGCAGGTACCGCCCAAGCGTATTTGAACCTTTAGTGTCGCCGCAGCTTCAGGCCCAGCTTGATGAAAACATGTATAAGTTCCCTGGTTTCGACCTTAGCGAACGGCCTATCCGTTCTTACCCGTATAAGGTGGCTGCTCACGTGTTGGGTTACGTAGGCGAAGTAGACACGGCGATCATAAGAAAGTCGGGCTACTTCTATCAGATGGGTGATTACATCGGACGTACGGGGCTGGAGTCGTCTTATGAAAAGGTTTTAATGGGAAAGAGAGGGATCAAATACCTGATTAAAGACAATAAAAACCGAATTCAGGGTAGTTACGAAAAGGGAGTTCTAGATACCGTGGCAGTGGCCGGGAGAAATCTCTATAGCAGTATGGATATAGAATTGCAGCAACTTGCCGAAAAGCTAATGACCAACAAAATCGGCGGGCTCGTTGCTATCAATCCGCAAACAGGGGGCATTTTAGCCATGGCATCGGGCCCAACCTTTGATCCTAATGATCTTGCCGGGGCCATGTTCCGAAAAAATTATGGGCGAATGGTTATGGACACCGCCCGTCCCCTGTACAACCGCGCTATTAAGGGCCAATATCCACCCGGTTCTACCTTCAAACCCCTTGGCAGCCTGGTAGCACTGGATGAGCAGCTCATCACACCGTCGTATGGCTATCCGTGCGGAGGGGCTTACTTTGCCTGCGGGCGGCCGGTAAAATGCACGCACGCGGGGCATGGCCATGCCTCCAGCTTAAGGTTGGCACTGGCAAATTCGTGTAACTCCTATTTCACTCAGGTATTCAGGATGGCTATAGATAACCCGGCTTTTAAAAACCCGACGGAAGGGTATTTAAAATGGAAAGAGTACATGAACTCGTTTGGTTTGGGAAGAAAGCTCGGTGTAGACCTGCCGAGTGAAGACCAGGCAAGCATCCCCGACACATCGAGGTATAACAGGGATTTTGGGGGTGCTCATCGCTGGAACAGTTGTAATATCCTCACACTCGGTATCGGACAGGACCGAATGACGGCCACTCCCTTACAACTGGCGAATGCCATGTGTCTTATCGCCAACAAAGGATATTATTATACTCCTCATTTTATTGACAGTATACAGAATGAGACCATTGACGATACGGCCTTCTTAGGAAAGTATAGAAAACGGCACGACGTGACCCACATTGCCGATACCACCTATGCCATAGTGCAGCTGGGAATGCAGGATGTAGTAACAAGTGGTACCGCCCGTAACGCGATTATACCGGGTGTGAATGTTTGCGGCAAGACGGGAACTGCACAAAACCCGCATGGTAAAAACCACTCTATATTCGTTTGCTTTGCGCCAAGGGAGGCTCCTAAAATCGCGATTGCGGTAGTAGTGGAAAATTCGGGTTTTGGTGCCACCTGGGCGTCGCCTATTGCGGCAATACTCATGGAAAAATACCTGTTCGACAGCGTGTCTGATAAGCGGAAACCTGAGGTAGAAAGAATATCGAAAGCAGACCTTATACCAGCAGCAATTAAACACTGGTATTACGTAAAGGACAGTTTACACCGTGCACGTCTGGCAAGCACCGTAACAGAGAATACGCAGATCGTAGCCCCGGCAGCTGTTGCGCCAAAGAAGACCACCTTCGACCCGGATGCTGAACCAAACAGGAAAGACACATCTGATGACGAACAAAAAGGCGACTTACTGCTTCCCGATCAAAAAAAATCAAAAAAGGACAGCACAAGATTATGAGAACACGAAACGACTCCATATCAAAGGGTGTTGACTGGAGTATGGTATGGTTATACATTGCACTGGTTACCATTGGACTGCTCATGATCTTCGCCAATGAATATAAGGAAGGTGAAAGTTTTATACAGCCTATCCTTAACCAATCGAAAGACTATGGTAAACAGGCGTTGTGGATAGGCATTTGTGCTGTTTTGGCCACGTTTATCCTACTAACGGACAGTAAGTTTTTTACGGCAACGGCTAATCTAATGTACGGATTTGGGGTACTGCTTTGTATACTCGCGCTTGTTGCAGGTACCGAAGTGAAGGGATCAAAATCGTGGATAGTGCTTGGCGGCTTCCGGCTGCAGCCCTCGGAATTATGCAAGGTTTTTACTTGCCTGGCGCTCGCAAAATATATCAGCCGGCAGGACATAGACTTTTCTAAAATCAAATCGCAGGTTATTGCCGGGATCATTGCCCTGGCACCGGCGTTTATAACGATAGCGCAAAATGAGACGGGACTTGCCCTGGTTTACTTTTCCTTTTTCCTGGTAATGTACCGCGAAGGTCTTCCTCCGTTTATACTTATAGCCGGCGCCTCTGTTGCCGTGCTGCTTGTTCTTTCGCTGATCTTATCGGTGCAAACGCTTCTAATCACTTTTGCAGTTATGGCGGTTTTGGCCATTTTGCTGCTGCGGCGCCAGTTTAAGAGGAATCGGTTACTCATCTGGATGATACTTGGTGTTTGGGGAGTGAGCTGTTTTATATCGGCGTTTGCCGTTCCTTATGCCATTAATCATGTGATGAAGCCGTACCAGAGAGATCGCATCTATAGCCTTGTAGGCAAAGATTATGTGCCCCAAAACCCTGAAGAGCTTGCCGAACTCGAAAAGCTCAGGGTGAAAAACAAAGGAAAGTCGCAGAACCAAAGCGAATACAACGTTATCCAGTCTAAAATTGCAATAGGCTCGGGTGGATTGCTTGGTAAAGGCTACCTGAAAGGTACACAAACACGTTACGACTTTGTGCCGGAGCAGCGTACAGACTTTATATTTTGCACAATAGGAGAAGGTTTCGGCTTTTTGGGAAGCCTTGTGTTCTTAGGACTTTATGCCTTGCTCCTGTTCAGGATTGTGCTGATAGCGGAGCGACAGCGAAGTACGTTCAGCAGGGTATATGCCTATGGTGTAGGCAGTATCTTCTTTTTTCACATAGCCATTAATATTTGCATGACGATCGGGCTGGCACCGGTTATAGGTATACCGCTTCCGCTGATCAGTTATGGCGGATCGTCGTTGCTAACCTTTACCATACTCCTATTTATACTTATCCGGCTGGATGCCGACCGTCAGATGGTTTTAAGATAGCGTTGTTACAAGAATAGCGGTACCAGCACTTTCTACACCGGCAGATTGCGCGTGAGGGATTGCAGTGGAAAGCCCGGACCCCCGCATATGCGCCCAAAGGCGCGTATGCGGGGGGAGGACTTGGAACGGAAAGCCCGGCCCCTTGCGCAGCTTGGGGACACGCCCCATAACCTTACTGCATTACTCACCAGTAGAACCGGCTAATGCTTCACCAGCATTACTTCTTTGATGTTGGAAGGATTGTATTTTACGTGTATGAGGTGACCTATGTGCATTTCGGTAAGTTCTTTAAACGATAACAGCGTCTCCGTTTCGGTAACGAAATTCCGACCCGTTTTTGGCTGTACCTGCATCTGTAGGATAACCTGTGGGAGATCATTTACATACACTCCGGTTTGTTGCATATTTAACAGCACCGCCTCAGCTTCAACTCCCTTCTGCTGAAGTCTTTTACCAGCACTTCTTATATAAAAGGCCCTCACGAAGGCATAGCCGGCAAGGGCCAGTATAACGGCTATAAAAATAAGGAGGGATAAGGAGATGAGAATGAGTGTCATAGCTTTTGCTTAAATGAAAGTATCGTTAGCAAAGAAACAAAAGCAGTAGATGGGTGTAAAATGGAGTTAGCCTTCGGTTAATACCAGTCGCCAAAAGGCATTTAACGCAAGTTCAGCTGCTTTTGCACTTCGTCTTTTTTTCTGCGAGAGACCTCCACTTTTGAGCCGTCGGTGAGTATTAAAAATTCATTATCGCTGCTGAGGCGTGTAATATGTTTGGGATTGACAAGGTGTGATTTATGGGTTCTGATAAAATGGAATTCCTCCAGCATTTCCTCGAAGTGCTTGAGCGTTTTTGAGGCTATAAACGGTTTACGTTTTACCAGGTGAATGTGTGTATAGCTGCGGTCCGCCTCAAGCCTCAAGATATCGTCGATCATAAAAAAATGAAAGCCTTCTGTTGAGGGTACGGCTATTTTAAAATCTTTTACCTCTTTTTTACTGATATTTTCCACCAGGTTTTGGTATAAACCGTTCTGGGGCTGAGGTGTTTCTCTTTTTTCAAGGTGCCGCTGCACCGCAGCCTGCAGTTCATCGGGGTCCACAGGCTTTAACAGGTAGTCCAGGGCGCTAAAGCGTATAGCCTGTATGGCGTACTGGTTGTAGGCGGTCGTAAAAATCACGTCGAAAGTCGGTTCCTTTACTTCTATAAGGAATTGAAACCCGTTTTTATGAGGCATTTCTACATCGAGAAAAACAATATCCGGCTGATATACCTGTAAGAGGTCGACCGCCCCATCCACCGACTCCGACTGGCGTATTTCAGTAATCTGCGGAATAAAACTCTCCAGATAATGGCGCAGTACATTACGTGCCTTAGCTTCATCATCGATGATCAATGCTTTAATCATAATAGTGTTTTAGGCTTAGGGTTGTTGAAAAGGGCGCATAGAAAGGGTAAATATTTGTTTTTATCACTTGCTGATCCAAACGGAACAACAAACGGTTGCTGCGATTTTGCAAACGGTAGTTGTTGCTATTTCAAAAATGAGGAAAGCTCCACAACAACACGTGTGCCCATTGCCGAACCCGAAGCGCTGTATTTGTCTACTATATCCAGGGTGGCGAGTTGACCTTGTCTTTGCAGGAGCTCGATCCTGTCTTTTGATATGGTCATTCCCTTAGACACATGACGCCTCGTTTTGTTTTGTTGCTCTTTAAGTTCAAGCGCTTTCTTTCTGCCAATACCATTATCGTCTACTATACAGGTAAACACTTCTTCGGTCTTCTTCTGAAAAGATATGAAAAGTTCGCGTTCGCCCTCTTTATGCATCAGTCCGTGCCAAAGCGCATTTTCAACATAAGGCTGCAGCAGCATAGACGGTATCAGTATTTCGTCCATTTCCAGGTCTTCGTCTACAATAACCTCGTACTGAAAGGATTGTTCGAACCGCATGTGTTCGAGTGAGAGGTACAGTTCCAGCACTTCCACCTCCTCGGCAAGCGTTACCATTACCTTACCCGAGTTGTTGAGCACCGACCGAAAAAGCTTGGAAAATTTATTAAGGTACATACTTGCCTCCCCATATTTTTGTGTTACAATACATTCCTGTATGCTGTTCAGGCAGTTGAATACAAAATGCGGATTCATTTGGGCGCGCAAGGCCATGAGCTGACTTTCTGCCAGCAGCTTTTTTATTTCAAGCAACTGTAATTCACTCTCCCTGGCCTGTGCATCTGCCTCTGCCTCGGCAATTTTGTTGGAGCTTATAGCTGCAATGGTCGTCAGGGCTTTGAGGTGATCGTTTGTAAAAAAATTTTTCCTGGGATGCTCAGAGTCGATTACGCCTATGGCTTTCCCCTCGTGCACTATTGGCACGGCAAGTTCAGATAAGCGGCTGCTGTCATCAACAATATACCGGTCGTCTTTTGAGGTGTCGTTTACCAAAACAGGTTTACAGGTTTTTGCGGCCGTACCTACAAGGCCTTTCCCGACCTCGATTTCTATTGGGTTCACAATCTCGTGATCCTTTGGGCTTTTTGGTCCATAAGCTGCTCTTTGTACCAGCACATTTCTTTTTTCATCCACCAGGTAAACTACACAGTCTTCCAAACGGAGCTGAGCGATGCAGTTTCGGGCTATATCCCAGCAGATCTCGCTAACCGAGTTTTCTCCATAAAGCGAATTGGCAAAGTAATCTATGGCCTTGTCAATATCTTTTTCCCGCCTTCGTTTTTTCATCAGCCAATAAGAACGCGATACAATTCCTGCCGCTATCAGAATAATCAGGAAAATAAATTCTATGGTTTTCCAAAATGGCGGCTTAACAATAATTTGTATTGCTGAAACACTTTCCATCCACTGGCCATTGCCATCGGTACACCTGACTTTGAAAACGTAGTGACCATCGGGAACGTTGGTATACGAAGCATTACGCGCTCTTCCGCAATACACCCAGTTTTTATCAAAGCCTTCTAGTTTATAGGCGTATTGCAGCCCCAGCGATTCATGATGGAATGGTGAGGAAAAGTCGAAGGAAAAGAAGTTTTGGCTATAGTTCAGTTTTATATCGTTGTCCTTACTAAAGGGGGTCTCCTCCTGAAATACCTTAAAACCGGAGATAAGTGGCGGCAGCGCCTGCGGAATATGCCCGTATTTAGCGGTATTGATGATTACCAGGTGATCGAGCATGGTGGCATACAGGAGCGAATCTTTAGGAAAAAGGTATATCCAGTGGTTATTAAAGGAGTAGGTCACCTTGATGTTGTTCCTGGTCACCTCCTTAGCTTCGGGATCAATACTCAGCAAAGCTTCTCTCGATACTCCCCAAAGTCTTCCCGAGTGGTCGCAGGTTAAGTAGCCGATGTATTCATTAAACTCCTCCGTAAATCCATTTTTTTTGGTGATGGAGTCTACCGCATTTCCATTTTCATCAAACTTAAATAAGCCCTTACCGGAAACATTGCACCACATAAAGCCCCTGCGGTCTTCCACAATCGACGTAATGGTAGAACCAGCAGGCGCAACTTTTGCCGGAGGTAAGAAGCGCTGTTCCTTTTCATCAAAAAGCCGAACCCCCTGATGGCTCACACTGATCCAGATCTGGCCACGGCTGGTTTCGAGGCATGAAAACGAAGCATGTACCGACCCTGTAATTGCCGGCAGGTACGTACTAAACCGCTCGATCGCTCCGGAATGGGTGTCGAAACGGTACACGGCATCGCTGTGAACACTGAACCATACCCGCCCCTTCCTGTCCAGGTGTATCCAAATAATTTCCCGGGTTTTAACTGAACTGCTTATATAAGCCGTGAACTCATGAAAGGTTTCCGTTATTGGATTGAATATGTGAATACCGTTATAGGTGGCGCACCAAAGCTCATCGTTCACCCACTCCATCGCAATAATGTCATTCCACCGGCCATGAAGCTTCGGAGCAAAAGGCGTAAAATGTTTGTAGGTTTTGGTGGCCTTTTCATATTTAACCACACCATCCATTTTACCCAGGTAATAGTTGCCCTGTTTATCTATCTGAAAACTGTTGATATTGGCAAACTCGATGTTGAAGAAGTAAGGATAGGTCGGTACCTTGATAATGTCTTTTACAAAATTAGATGAAGGCAGCTTGCTGATACCATTTATAGTCGCCAACCAAATATTACCATAGGCATCCTGGAAGGCATCGTTGAAAAATCCGTAGGCAATGGAATACAGTGCACTGCGGTCGTAGGGTATTTGTTCTGTCGTTCCGTCGGGATGGTGGATAAAGGCCGAAAACAACCAGGTTGACATCCAGAGGCGGTTCTGGGTGTCGTAAAATAAGGTGTTGCAACCGAAATCAAGATGCTGGGGAGGGTTTGTTTTTACGGAAGAAATTGAATCAAAAGCCTTCGTGGAAAAGTTATAGAAATACAGCTGTTCCCTTGTATGGTCGCTATAGCTGATATTGCCTGTTCTGTCCAGTGCCAGGGAACGTATAGAAGTGTTGGTAAATATGGGCAAACGACCCGGATTGTTTTTCTCCGATAACAGCCTTTTATTTTCAAGGTCGAGACAATACAGCCCCCGGTCGCTGCCGATCCAAAAGCAATTACTTGCGCTGTCGAAACTGAATGCTGCATGATAGCAGTAAACATCGTGGAGCTCCTTTGCGAAGGGGTACAAATCGCCTACCGGAATGAATTCCTTCCCCGTGGAAATAAAAATACCCCTGTTGGTCGCCATCCATAAGCGATTGTTCTTGTCTGCCTGCAATTTTTGAATGACGGGCTTCTCACTGGCTGAGGTTTTTACGTCGACTTCAGAAAAGGTGTTGTTGGTTTTATCAAACAGCCCGGCTCCTTTATTAGTACCGAACCAGATCTGTTTCCGGTACTCGGTAACCGTGTACACGCTTTCCCCAAGTTGTGCAGGAAAAACGGGGCTGGAGTGGTTCCACAGTTTGAAATGACTGCCGTCAAACCGGTTCAACCCGTTTTTGGCACCTATCCAAACGTATCCTTCCTTATCAACAAAAACGCAATAATTTTCCCGCGATGAAAGGCCGTCCTCAGGTTTTAAGTTTGTAAAAAGGTATTGAGCAGCACAGAGCTGTGGCACCAGTAGTAACAGGTATAAGATCCGGTTCACCATTCACTGAACAAGATAGAAAAGATTAGGTGAGCTGGTGGCAAAAAGCCGGTATAATTTGCAAGAGGCCCACACGGGTTAACTAACGGTAAAAGTTGGCGGCTTGTCACTGCCGTTCAGGCCGCCGTACTTCACTTGCCCTCAGGTGAATCCCCTTTGTTTCCGGCAATTTTGTCTACGCCGGTTTTTTTAGTTTCAAGGAAGTTCGGGGTTTTAGGGTACGGGCATCGGCCTTCCATGGCGTCATCGTTGCGTCGCATTCCTTTCATCGGCATATTTTCATGGCAGCAAGGGGTTGATAACCCAATTACCCGAACAATGGCAATCTTTGCCCGTACCTGAGTGGCAGCATACCGGCAGGTGAAGGCCTAACGAACCCCCGCTTACAATTTACGGAACGTAGACTTGCCTTTGGGTCAGGAGCGGCGTTTTTAAAGGATAGTTGACATTTTGGCGTCTTTCCCCCGAAGGTAAGTGGCACAAGCCCTCTGGCATTTCCGTTAACAAACATTTCATGATTAACTGCCTTTTTACATACCATATCTGCCGTGTTTTCCGTTACTTTTGCAAATTGCTTTTTGCTGAGCACGGATGGTTGCCGGGCTGCCTATAAAAATTTTTGCCTGAAGCCATCACCCATTAACAACCAACAATTCATGGCATTACCGCATCTTATAAAACATGTCTACAATAACGGCACCGACGAAGTAATACGCCGTGGCAAAAAAATACATGCAACGGGTAACGTAGAACTGGTAGAATATGATGATCTTCTTGGTTCCGTGGTTTTTCGCGTAAAAGACGATATGTATGCAACCTATTATAAGGTGCAGATCAACAAATTCAAGGACGCCACAAACCTCTCCATTCGCTGTTCGTGTCCCTACAACCTGGGTGAAATATGCCGCCACGAAGCAGGCGCCTTGTTTCACCTGCAGGAATTGCTCGACCGCAACATGCTGGGTGAAAAAGAGCTCGTGTACGATCAGAAACATACCGTTGTTAAAATGAAGCAGCTGGATCTTAAAATGATCAGGTTGCTGGCATCGCCGAAGTCGTATACTGATGCCGAAGAGTTCCTTAGAAATGCTCAGGCTAAAATTGTAGAAGCAAAAGATGAGAAAGTTCGCGCCGAGGTGGAATATGAAGGTGAGGAGTTCAGGGTGCTGATTCAAAAAAATGAAGAACGGAATTTCGATACCAGCTGTAATTGCAACAGCGACGACAAACATCCGCTTTGTGTACACAAGACTATCGTTTTTGTTCAGTTGTTAAGCAGTTTTGGCGTTAATTACTTCGACAGCATACGTAATTGGGATAAAGAAAAAAATAAGCTACTGGAAGCTTACGGCTTTTCCCTGTCAGATAATCTGAAGGGTAAATTTGAATTTGCCTATAAAGATAACAAGCCGTTTTTGCGGGTTCTCGACACGTCTATCAAACGCATTGCGCCAACTATCACAGCCTTAAAACCCAAACCCGCTGAACCGGTAACGGCTACCGCTGTGGCCGAGGAAGAAGTACCCAAACCTGCGGCAATGCAGCTGGGACTGGTATTCGTTGAAAACGATGATCAGTACCCGTTTGTACAAATAGAAGGTATACAGGGCGAGGTGAATGAAGAACGAAATTCATTTCTTGGCAAGCCTGAGAAGATTGACCTGGCGAAATACGTGAACACGGAAGTGTTTAGCGAGGACGACAAATTGATCGTACAGCAGCTTCGCAAACTGCAATCTGGCGAAATCAGCCGTTATCTCACCCGCAATTCTCCCTTCAGTGGCATGTGGGAGAATATCATTCAACAGCATAACGATGAATTACCCGAAGAAACACGAAACCTTATAACAGAATACCTGCAGCCGAAGTATAAAAAATTGTTTGCTGATGCCAGTCCGCACTTTACGTTCCGGCTGGCTCAAAACAAGCCATTCGTCACAGCAAACCTTAAAAAGGTATTTCTTTCGGTTGATCCCGTGGTCATCAACCTGAATATCACCAACAAGGGCACTACGTACGAAGTAGAATGTTTTGTAAAGCTCGATCATATCGAACTACCCCTTTCACAAAATGAAAGCCATTCACCCCTGTTTTTCCTTTATAACGGAAACTACTACAACTGGCAGCGCCCTCAGGATGTTATGCTTGCCGAGAAATTCTTACCCTCCGGAAAAATCATCATTCCCGAAAGTGACTGGGAAGAGCAGCTGCGCAAGTTTATTTTACCCATGGCCGCAGAATACAACGTGCAGTTTAACAACGTTCGCCGGGAAGAAATAAAAGATATCAAACCTGACATTAAGCTGGTACTTAAGGAGAAGGGTGATTACCTGCTGTTTGAACCCATATTTATCTATAAAGGCTACGAAGTAAAGCAGCTCGACAAAGAAAAGATCATCATTCCGCAGGGCGATCGTTTGCTGATCATCCAACGGAACCACGAAGAGGAAAAGCTATTTATCGACAAAATAGAAAAGCTGCACTCCCATTTTATCCGCCCCAGCGATTCTCAAAGCCTGGTGTTAAAGGGCAACGACGTGCTGAAGAATAACTGGTTCTTCTTGTTCGTGGATGCGATGAAAGAAATGGATATTCCCGTGCAGGGGTTTGAAGCACTTAAGAACTTCCGTTTTAATACCTCCAAGCCTTCAACAAAAATTTATATCAGTAGCCATACGGATTGGTTTGATGCAAAAGTGGAGATATTCTTCGGCGACCAGAAGATTACGGTTGCTGATGTAAAAAAAGCACTGGCCAATAAACAACAGTTCGTTCACCTGAATGATGGCTCACTCGGTATTTTGCCTGAAGAATGGATAAAGAAATATTCCCTGCTATTCAGGGTCGGCGAGGGTAAGGAAGGAAAAATGAAGCTGAGCCGCTATCATTTCAGCGTAATAGAAGAACTCTACGAAGCGCGTGATGAAGAGGAGCTTTTCTTTCAACTGGAGGAGAGATACGATAAACTTAAGGAGTTCCGGAACATCGAGGCCATTGAGCCACCCGAACACCTTAAACCCATTTTACGCCCCTACCAGGCTTCCGGCTTTCATTGGCTCAACTACCTTAACGAAGTAAAATGGGGAGGCATTTTAGCCGACGACATGGGTTTAGGTAAAACCATCCAGGCATTAAGCTTTCTTCATCACCTTAAACAACAAAACACCAGACTCAAAGCGCTCGTAATTTGCCCTACCACGCTGATGTATAACTGGGAAAATGAAATCAAAAAATTTACACCATCCATAAGTTTTTACATACACCACGGTGGAGCAAGAAGCAGGGATAGCGTTCAGGATACCAGTATCGATGTAATTATCACCACTTACGGAACACTGAGAAGCGACATCAAGCTTTTCGTAGAAACGCAGTTCGACTATGTTATTCTTGATGAAAGCCAAGCTATAAAAAATCCTTCCAGTAAGGTTACAAGGGCAGTAAGTTTGTTGAAAGCCAGGAGCCGCCTGTGCCTTAGTGGTACTCCCCTGCAGAATAACACGTTCGACATCTTTGCTCAAATGAATTTCTTAAACCCGGGTATGCTGGGCAGCATGGAGTTTTTCAAGCAGGAATTTGCAGTGCCTATCGACAAGTTTGGTGAGCAGGAGCAAAAGGAACATTTAAGAAAGCTGCTTTACCCCTTTATTCTGCGCCGAACAAAGGAACAAGTTGCAAAAGACCTGCCCGCTAAAACGGAAATGATCCTGTTTTGCGAAATGGGTGATGAGCAAAGGAAGATTTATGATGCATACCGTAACGATTTCCGCGACAAGATTTTAGGCGTGGTGGAAACGCAGGGTATGGGAAAATCACAGTTGACCATTCTTCAGGGGCTGATGAAATTACGCCAGATTTGCGACTCGCCGGCCATCATGAAAGACCAGGAAAAATTTCCAAACGTTTCCATTAAGCTCGATGAGCTGGTTAGAGAGATCACCGAAAATATCAGCAACCATAAGGCACTGGTTTTTTCCCAGTTTCTGGGAATGCTGGCCCTTATAAAAGAGCGGCTGCAAGAGTTAGGTGTTAAGTACGAATATTTCGACGGTAGCACAACTGCCCCGGACCGCGAAACTGCTATTCAAAATTTCCAGAACGATGATACCTGCCGTGTATTCCTTATTTCGTTGAAGGCCGGTGGCGTGGGTCTTAACCTTACGGCTGCCGACTATGTGTATATCGTAGATCCCTGGTGGAACCCCGCCGTAGAGCAGCAGGCCATCGATCGTACGCATCGCATCGGGCAGACTAAGAACATTTTTGCGTACCGCATGATTTGCAGAGACACAGTTGAAGACAAAATACTGAAGCTGCAGGAGAAAAAAAGGGCGCTGGCTGCAGATCTGATAACCGATGATAGCGGCTTTGTCAAGAACTTAACCAGGGAAGACCTGGAATACCTGTTCAGCTAGCAACACTATTTTACGTCGTAGTCTATCATCACCTTTGCGGTTCTTGGGTGCGACTGGCAGGTGAGTATGAAGCCCTGCTCCAGCTCTTCAGGTTCCAGGGCATAATTCATATCCATGTCCACCGAGCCTTCGGTTAGCTTAGCCCGGCAGGTGCAGCATACACCGCCTTTGCATGCAAAAGGAAGATCGGCACCCAGTTTTAGAGCAGCATCCAAAATGCTGTCTCCATCAAATGGCAGCTCAAAATCAAACGACATACCGTCGAGTTTAATAACGACCTTGCTGGTAGCTTCATTCCTCCGATCTGACGGGCCAATGGCTAGCTTGTTGGTTCTACTGCTTCCGAACAGCTCAAAGTGTATTTTTTTCCTGTCAACGCCATGTTCCTCCAGGAATCCCTTAACTGTAAAGATCATTTCTTCCGGTCCGCAAAGAAAAAACTCATCCGTTTTTGTGAGACTAAGAAGTTTGTCAAAAAGCAAGAGGCATTTTTCTTTGTCAATACGTCCAAAGTGAAGAGGGGTATCCATTTTTTCCCTGCTGAGGATATGAATTACTTTAAACCGGGAAAGATATTTGTTTTTCAGCCCTTCAATTTCTTCCTTAAAGATGATGGAGCTGCGGCTGCGGTTGCCGTAAACAAGGGTAAACTCACTGCCGTGCTCTACAGCCAGGGCAGTTTTAATTATTGATAAGATAGGGGTTATACCACTGCCGGCCGCAAAAGCCATATAGCTCTTTTTATTGCTTGCATTAAGCTCGGTAAAGAATTTGCCTACAGGCGGCATGGCTTCAATAACATCACCGGATTTTAGCTGGTTGTTGGCATAAGAGGAGAACACCCCCTGCTCCACTTTCTTAATCGCGATCCTTAGCTCCTCCTCTATCGGGCTGCTGCAAATGGAATACGAACGCCTTACCTCCTGCCCGTTTATTATTGCGCGCACGGTAAGCGATTGACCCTGGCGAAATAGAAATTCTTGTTTTATTTCGTCCGGAACCTCAAACGATACCGATACACACTCGGGAGTTTCATTGCGTACTTGTCTGATTTTTAACGGATGAAAACGGATCACGGTTTAAACAGATTTAGAAGGCATAAGCAATGGGTTGAATGCAGCCTTTTACGTAGAACATTTTGGGCGTGTCCCCTTCCACGGCCTTGAGGGCCGGTGAAGGGGCCGGGCTTTCCGCTGCAAGTCCTCTCCCGCAAAACATCTGAAGATGTTTCGCGGGATGCGGGCTTTCCGCTGCAATCCCTCACGCTGAACACCATTGGCTACTACATCCATCAGGCCTGTAAACCCGTAAGCAGGTGTACGACCATATCGTGTTCAACGTCGGCAGCGGAAACACTTCTTTTATTTCTTTGCCAGAACTCGATTCCTCTTACGGCAGACATCATCGTAAGAACAGCAACATGAGGGTTTAAATTCTTTATCTCGCCTGTCGTTATACCTTCGGCAATAATTGCGGCAAAACGCTTAGCATAACTCTTGCGCTGCTTTAAGAACTCGCTGTGATAAGGTTCTTCAAGGTGATGCCAGTCGTGATTGCTGACGTAAACGTCCTCAAATCGTTCCATCATCATCCTGATATGAAAGCGGATAATCTTCTCCACCTTCTGCAGCGAACTTGCTCCGGACAATTCTGTTGCAGTAAGATGCTCTGTAAAGTCTTCGGCCACTTTGGAGCAAATACTTCTTAGAAGTTCTTCTTTATTGGCAATATGATTATAAAGGCTCGGAGCTTCAACTCCAACAATGTCGGCCAGCGTACGCATACTGGTAGCCTTATATCCTTTCTGCCTGAAGAGCATAGAGGCCCGTGCTGTAATGATGTCTTTTTTGGTAGTTTGATGGGTATTTTTGATTTTGGCCATAGCAAGACAATCGAACGGCAAATATAAAAAAACTAACGATTGTTAGTATTGGAGCGGGTTACACTTTTATTGTTTTACTTACCTTCTCCAGGTCAATAGCAACATTGTGCACAAGGTTAAGCTGGTCAACGACAGATTTCAAATCAAACAACCTGTTTTTTGTTGATGATTCAAGCTGGCTTTCCAGCACAGTGGGATCCGAAGCTTGGAATTCACGTGACTTGAAGTCGCGGC
>JADMIO011430515.1_pt1 | contig 89515 bp, 65 predicted proteins | sample 8958161 | NCBI WGS metagenome assembly JADMIO01 (sample SAMN16585339, study PRJNA669376) | soil metagenome | isolation source: Crop rotation soil | place: USA: Cullars Rotation, Alabama | collected 2011
GGCCGCGACTTCAAGTCACGTGAATTCCAAGCTTCGGATCCCACTGTGCTGGAAAGCGAATCCTGCTCTTTTTGCCCTGGAACTGGCATCGAGGTTTTTGAGACGGTTTAAATTCCAGTGGCAGGTTTCATTGATACGATAAGCCAATTGGTGAGGCTTCAAATGACTTACGATAGCCCAGTTCACCGAAACCGCGATTTCTGTTTCCCTCAAAAACTTATTCTTCTTTGCCATCAGTGAGCAAAGTTAATGGAGTTAATTATGAATTATGAATCAAAATCGTTTAGTTAACAAATATAGTATGCCACAGATTCACAGATTAAAAGTACTATATGAATACACAATACATATGAGCACAGATTAAAAGACTTTGCCTTTTAGTACTACACGTCTAAAACAAATCATAAATTTTAAAATGAAAATGCAGCACCCGGAACGTACTTATTGATTTTGACTTTGCATTTTCCATTCAAGAAATGGAACCTTTCTTGAACCTGTGCTAATTATATTTGTAATAGTCTGTGTATTCAATCTGTGGGTAATGTATCAGTTTGGATTCAATTACATTTTAGCACACAATAAAAATAGCCACAAAGGCACTAAGACACTAAGGACACACTTCGTGTCTTAGTGCCTTTGTGGCAAAGAATGCTCAAACTGATACACTACCAATCTGTGAATCTGTGGCAAACTGTATTACAAAAATCTTAGAGGTAGCTGAAATCCGCCCTTCGAAATCCGAAATCTTCGTAATTTCACCACCATGAAAATTATCGTAACAGGTGGAACCGGGATGGTGGGCGCCGAGGTTATAAGACAAGCCATGGCCGATTCCGATATTGAATCCATAACCGCCATCTCAAGAAAACCTTTGACATTGCAACATCCAAAACTGAAAACCATCATCCATACAGATTATTTAAAGTATGATGCTCTGAAAGATGTTTTCAAATCCAATGATGCGGTAGTTTGGTGCCTCGGCATTTCCCAAACACAGGTAAATAAGCAAGAGTATGAAGTGATAACATTCGATTATACCATTGCGGCAGCCAAAGCCATGTTCGAGGCCAATCCTAAAAGCACCTTTCTTTTTTTGAGCGGAGCCGGCGCCGACAACACAGAAAAGAGCCGGACCCTCTTTGCCAGAATCAAAGGCAAAGCCGAAAATGCACTGATGCAAATTCCCTTAATGAAATTATTTATCGCCCGGCCTGCCGGGATCAAACCCATTCATAAAAATCCCAACACCTCTTTTTTTAATAAGCTGGCAATTCCTCTATTCCCCTTGTTCGAGATAATTAGCCCATCTTTTGTTATTGCCTCCGATGTGCTGGCAAGAGCTATGCTTCGAATCCTGAAACAAGGCAATAAAAGCCAGGTTATTCATAACGTGGAGTTAAAGGAAATAGGATCACAACCCTGAGCTACAGTGCTTTTAATATTAATTTAACATGGGTTTTGCCGGATTAAAATATGCCCTAAAAAATTGTAATAATTTAATGACCCTGTAAACAAAACTGACTTTATTAAGTATATTTGAGTCCTATAAACAGAGGCTATCACAGTTCAGCATAATTAGTTTAAATAAGTTTGGATGAAGAAGGGTTTACTTTTACTCTTTTTAATAGTTTTTTCTCTTCAGCGAGGCTATAGCCAGCAAAATTCCACCAAGGGGACGGAGTTCTGGCTAACGTTTTTGCAAAATTACACAGGCTCACTTACTTCTACTATAGCCCAAATGAAACTGACAGTGCACTTCAGCGCTGAGCAGAATTCGGTGGTTACCATCACAAACCCAAACGGCTCTTATACCAAGACAATTAATGTTGCGGCAAATACCATGGTCTCCGATACCGTATTAACTCCTCAATGTTATAATGTAGGTTCCGGGAATATCGTCAACCGGGGGTTGAAGATCACGGCAACAACAGACATAACCATGTATGCCTGGAGCTATATCAGTGTTTCGTCCGATGCTACTGTTGTATTACCCACACCGGCATTAGGACTTAATTACCGGATAATTACCTATAAAGGGTTAAACACTACTTACCCTTCCGAATTTGGTATTGTGGCCACAAGGGATTCCACGAACATCAAGATCGTTACTACCGCCAATACTGTAGATAACAAAACCAAAGGGGTTCCATACTACATCACCTTACATAAAGGTCAATCTTACCAGGTTCAATCAAAAACCGACAGTACGCTCACAGGCAGCACCGTTGAGGTTCAAAACTGCAAGCCTATTGCTGTATTTGGAGGAAGCGTTTGTTCAAATGTCCCAACAGGATGTTCGGCCTGCGACCATTTGTACGAACAGCTATATCCTATAAATACCTGGGGCAAAGAGTTTATCGCTGTGCATACCGCAACAAGAAATAAAGACCGTCTTGTTATAGTCGCAGATCAAGCCAATACTACTTTGAGCATCAACGGTTCGTCAAGCACTATTACCAATGCAGGAGGCTTTTACGATGCTGACATAAACACACCAACCTATATTACATCCAATAAACCTGTAGCCGTTGGTCTGTTCGCCGAAGGCCAGGGTTGCGGAGGAGGTTCAGGTGACCCCATGATGATGTGGGTGAGTCCTATAGAACAAAACATTAAGAGTATAATTTTTGTTGCTCAAAGTTCGGCGCTCATCAATTCTCATTACGTCAATATAATAGCAACTACTGCATCTTGCGGAAGCGTAAAATTGAATAATGTAAATATTGGAAGCTCCTTCGCTACTGTACCTTCTAATACTGCATATTCCTATGTTAAAAAGAGCATATCGTCAGGAACCAATACAATTGTTTCTGACTCAGGGTTCACCGCTTATGCTTATGGATACGGGAACTATGAATCTTATGGGTATAATGTAGGTTCATCCATTCGCGACCTGGTGCGATACTTTACGATCAATGACGTCCCCAACGACAATCAAAGCACAGTGCTTTCTCCAATGAAAGTATGCAAGGATTTCCCAATCTCTTTCAAGGGAGTCTCGGGGAACTACAGTCCTTTATACTGGCTTTGGAAATTTGACGATGACACCGTGATGACGCAGAACGTGACGAGGACATTCACTGATACCGGGCTGGTGAAGGTGATGATGTTCACCCCGCACCTGGTTAACAATAATCTCTGTTCGGCATCAGATACCGTGGTTGATACCGCCATTCAATATGTAAAAGTTGTTGTACCACGCATAAGCTTTCTAAATACTGATACCGTTATTTGTTATGGTGATTCTATTGCACCAAGGATAGAATTCAATGACGACTCAACGGTCGTTTGGAAATCCGATCCTGATCTGAGCTGTGTCAAATGCTTCAGCCCCATCATTAAGCCCTCAACAAGCAAATGGTATAAAGTGAGCAATGGCAAAACGTCTATGGGATGCATAGTCTCCGATTCCTTCTATGTACGAGTCATCGATACGGTGCGAAGAAAGCTCTCCAATGATACCATGATATGCAAGGGCAATAGCGTCACGCTCAATGCAACAATATTGAATCCTGATACCTTGGTGGATTACACTTATAAATGGTATGTGAATAATACTCTTGTCAAGCAGGACACCACCCCGGTTTTCACAGTCAAGCCGGATACAACCACCTTCTATACTCTTAAAATAAATAACGGCTGCAAGGATTTTACTTCAACGGTAAAGGTCGCTGTAAGAGATACGCTCAAAATCCAATACACGGATTCATTTCAAATATGCCGGGTAAAGAATAACAGTTTCACCTTTAAAGCAACGGGCGGGGATAGTTCTTACACCATCTATCTCCTTCAAAATAATATTGTGAAGGATTCAATATTGAATGCTGCTGCCAATACAAATTATAGCTTCTCGTTTGCACCTGATCCGGCTTCGCAGTACAAGCTTATTATGAAAGATGGTTGTACCACAAAAAATGATACTGCCATTGTTCACTTTACTTACCGATCCGCGCTTGGTTTCACGCATACAGCGGATACACTTATTTGCAGGGATCAAAATGCACAGCTAAAAGTAAAAGCTTTTGGAGGAGATAGTACTTATACATTTTACCTGCTGAAGAATTCAACCCTTGTCGATTCCATTACCAATGCCTTGATCAACCAGAATTACTTTTTCAATATCTCCACTTCTTCCTCCGCAACTTATAAGATCATTTTAAAAGATGGATGTACAACTCTTAATGATACTCAAAGTATAAATGTTACCGTCCGGAATCCTTTAAGCTTTACTGTTTCCAATGATTCTACTGTTTGTGAAGGCAATCTCACAGATATAAAAGTAAAAGCTTTTGGAGGTGACAGCACCTACACGTTCTATTTGATGGATGGAAATACAGTGAAAGACACTATTAAGAATGCAGTAATAAACCAGGTGTACCAATTCTATGTTCGTCCAACTTTCTTAACCAATTTCAAGATCATATTGGAGGATGGATGCACAGGTAAAAATGACACCCATGCTGTAGTGTATACTCTAAGACCACCGCTGGGATTCACGCATAGTAATGACACCATGATCTGCTATGGCCAATTTCTGCCGATCTATTTCAAGCCTTATGGAGGCGACAGCAGTTATAATTGTTACCTGTTGAAAAATAATGTTGTGGTTGATTCTATGACCGCGACATTTAATTCAACGCATTTCTTTTTGGTAAATCCTTCATCAAATACAACATATACTATTGTTTTGAAAGACGGGTGTACGTATCTCAACGATACGCAAAGCATACAGGTTAGAGTAAGGGCACCGCTTAGCCTGACTGTTTCAAATACCGGAATGATTTGCAGGGGGCAGCCATTGGATATGGGCGTTATTCCTTCGGGCGGTGATAGCACTTATAACATCTACCTTTTGAATAACAATATTATTATCGACAGTGTAAAAAATGCTACCATAGGAACACTTTACTTGTTTACAAAAGTTCCCGCTTTGAATGCTTCTTATAAGTTTGTTATTAAAGATGGATGCTCCGCTCCTGATGCCTCACAAAATGTAAATTTTGTCTTCCGTTCTGCCTTAAGCTTCCAGCATACGCCGGACACAACAATTTGCTTAGGCAATAGTTTTAATATTCAAATGAAACCGGCCGGAGGCGACAGTACTTATACACTTTACCTGTTAAGAAATAATCTTCCTTACGACTCTATTCAAAATGCCTCAATAGGGAACACTTATAATTTTCCTGTTAGCCCAATCACAAATACCACTTACAAATTAGTCCTGAAAGACCTTTGCACATTGGTGAATGACACGCAAACAATAAATGTCTCCATACGCAAACCATTAAGCTTTACTACTTCAATCGATTCATTTATTTGTGAAGGTTCACTCACCGATATCAAACTCAAAGCTTCCGGCGGGGATAGTTCTTATACTTTCTATTTGCTCGACAGCACTTCAATTGTCGATTCCATAGTTAATGCAGTTAATGGAAATATCTATCAATTCTGGGTGCATCCAAAATATATCACAAAATACAGTATTATTTTAACTGATGGCTGTACAGTTAAAAGCGATACACAAACAATCACCTATACTTTCCGTCAGCCGCTTGGCTTTACACATACTCCAGACACGACGATCTGTACAGGCCAAACCGCTCAATTATATTTCAGGCCGTATGGAGGAGATAGCACTTACAACTGCTATCTTTTAAAGAATAATATTATTGTTGATTCCGTGATGAATGCAACTTTATTGGCTACTCATTCCTTCACCGTTACCCCATCTGCAACTACAAATTATGCAATTATTGTATCGGATGAATGTACCTATCTTAACGATACACAAACCGTCCGTGTTACTTTACGTGATCCTCTTTCTATACAAATTGTAAATGATAGTGTCATCTGCCGTGGCCAGCACATCCTTATTTCAGCAACTCCGAATGGAGGAGATAGTACATACAGGTTGTATTTATTTAATAACGGTGTACTGATCGACAGCGTAACAAATGCCATAAGCAATACCACATACAATTGGAACTTGCTTCCGGCTTTAACCGACAATTATTCTTTCGTCCTCAAGGATGATTGCACAATATTGAACGACTCTCAAAAAGTAACGTTTGGATTCCGGGGACCTCTTACATTTACAATTTCACCGGATACAACCATTTGCATTGGGCAGAACACTAACCTGCGGGTTAGTCCCTATGGGGGAGATAGCACCTATACTTTATACCTGGTTCAAGGCTCCACCATTATAGATTCTATTACCAATGCAATTCTTGGTAACGTTTATAATTTTAATGTCGCACCTAATATCACCACAAGCTATTCTGTTAAAATAACGGACGGATGCACCATTCTAACCGATACTCATGCCGTGACCATTTTTGTAAGAAACGCTCTAAAGTTAACGGAGACGCATGATACATTAATATGTAAAGGACAAACTTCTTCGATAAGTGTGAAAGGTGCCGGTGGTTATAACAATTATACTTTCTACCTTTTGCAAGGTGGCAACAAGATAGATTCAATTAATAATGCCGTAAGTAACCTACAATACAAATTCTTCGTTGCGCCGTTTGTAAAGACAACATATCAAATTGTTTTGCAGGACGGATGCACCAAGCTCAATGATAATATTTTTATCACTATTGATGTTTATCCTCCTCTTGTTGTTAAGGCAACTACTTCTAAGCCTAAAATTTGTTTTGGGGATAGTATAACACTTACGGCAACAGCTTCCGGAGGGAATTTCAACAACCCTTATACTTATTCCTGGAATAACGGAGCCGGATCAAATAAAACAGCTAAAATATATCCGCAGGCTTCAGCCTGGTATGTCATAAAAACTGATGATGGTTGTTCTTCATCGGCTTTGGATTCTGTTTATATTGATGTTGAACCAAATCCTATTGCAGATTTCACAGCCGGCAATACCAGCGGTTGCGAGCCTTTCACAACAACATTCACCAACAACACAACCACATTCAGTAATGTAAAATACCTATGGAGATTTGGAGATGGCACTTCAGATACAACTGCAAATCCACCTCCTCATACTTACATTAAACCTGGTAAATATGAGGTGAAGTTATATGTCACTTCTGCCTTTGGATGTATTGATTCCATTTCCAAACCGGATTATATCACAGTAAATCCTAACCCGGTCATTAATCTTAAGCTTAACCCTAAGAAAATTAAGGTTAACAATGGGAAGATCACTTTTACTGCCGGCTTCAAATTCACCGATGACTTTGATTTTGATTTCGGTGATGGCACTTCCGTACTCAACCAGCCTGTAAGCAACAACATCTTTGCCCATATTTATACTGATACCGGGTATTTCATGGTAAAGCTTTCGGCGAGGAATAATTTCGGGTGTACTACCAATATTGACGATACACTATTTATAGAAGATTATTTCACTGTCTTCATTCCGAATGCGTTTTCCCCGAATAACCTGGATGGCATCAACGACAGATTCAAACCGGTAACCACCTTCTCCAAACATTATGATATGAATATCTATGATCGCTGGGGACAATTGATCTACACCGAAACCTGCGACGACAGGTGGTTTAATTGCAAAGGGTGGGACGGAACATACAATGGTGAACCCGTCCAGGAAGACGCTTATATCTACCTCATCACACTTCACGAAGAAGATAACAGCAACCGTTATTATCACAGGGGGACGGTAATTGTGATCAGGTAATCTTATCATACCTCAATTGTCAATTGCCAATCATAAGTCTACAATTGGCACCTGTTTTGTAAAATAATTCTAAAACAGTTTGTTATTCTGAATTGAAATGGTAAAATTGCATTATACTAAGGGGTAGTTTATCCATAATAATGATGCAACGAATTCGTTATTATATTCGACTACAGTATAAAGGGAGTTTAACTAAAAAACCATGAGTGAGGTAAATTATAAGTTCAAGGATATCAAGGTTTACGGATCCAACGAATGGCTTGCGAACGACGAGAAGAAGTATCGCGTGGTGTTCGATGAAACTGAATGTTCCTTTATTTATTGTGAGCTTTCTTTCTTCAATAAACTATTCGATGAAAAGGACTGGGATATTAAGATCAACCTGAAATGCTACGATAGCAAAAGCACTGAAATGTGCGACCTACAGGTACAAAAGCATATAGCCAAAGACGAAAATGTGGTGTTTGTGCGTGAAGGCTGGGGGGTAAAAAAGATAGGCGGCTACTGGAAACGTGGCGCTTATCGCTGGGAAGCATGGATGGATGGGGTTCTCATAGGTTCCAAATCATTCTACATTGAAAAGGAAGGGATGGTAAATGAATTATCCAACCCTTATTTCCGCATTAAAAGCATACGCTTATACGAAGGCCCCAATCAAAATGTTGACGAATCAAAAAGAGTTTATTACGACTGTTTCAAGCAAGCAGAAACACGTTATATATGGGTTGAATTCCAGGCGGAGAACCTCGTAAAGAAATACGACTATTGGGCTTGCGAGCTGTTTTTCAATTTTAAAAATGATAACGGGCAGCTTAAAGGAGGAGTAGAAAGGTTATTGTTCGTCTACAAAAATGATGATACCATAACTTGCACCGTCGGATGGGGAAGTGACCATAAAGGTACCTGGGGAGGAGATCAATACAGCATTGAAGTGCTGTTTATGGACCAGATCGTTGCAGGGTATCATTTTGATATCGGGGATGAGTTTATAGAAGCGGATGAAGACAGCTACGAACCTTATGTTCAGCAACTATTAGGAGCCGAAACCCAGGTTGAGGAGGAAACTGCCACTGCTGAAACCATGGACGTGGTGATGCAGAAGCTGGATGAATTAATTGGTCTCAGCACTATTAAAGCTAAGATAAAAGAGTACAGCAGCTATCTTAATTTCTTAAAAATACGGAAGGAAAAAGGATTTGAGGACGAGGATAAGATCAACCTGCATTCGGTTTTTACAGGAAACCCCGGAACGGGAAAGACCACCGTTGCTTTAATGCTTGGAAAGATCTACAAAAATCTTGGATTGCTAAGCAAAGGACATGTGCATGAAGTGGATCGTGCTGACCTGGTTGCAGAATATATAGGCCAGACTGCACCTAAAGTAAAAGAAGCCATCAAAAAAGCTAAGGGAGGAATACTCTTCATCGACGAGGCCTATGCACTTGCACGCGCCGGCGATGATAATAAAGATTTTGGAAAAGAAGTAATTGAAATATTGATCAAGGAGATGAGTGATGGTGATGGAGATATTGCGATTGTTGTTGCAGGTTATCCTGAGGAAATGAATAACTTCCTCGGCTCTAACCCGGGATTGAAATCACGTTTCAATATGTACTTCGACTTCCCCGATTATCTCCCGCAGGAATTACAGGAAATAGCGCGTTTCTGTGCTAAGAAAAGAAATATTGTTTTCACCAAGGAAGCCGAAGCTTTCTTATATAAAAAATTGGTAGAAGCATACCGTTCGCGCACGCATACTTTTGGAAACGCCAGGTATGTAAACTCACTCATTGATGAAGCGAAGATGAACCTCGGATTACGGGTAATGGCTTTACCAAATTTCCAGGATGTGACCAAAGATCAGTTGATGACCGTTGAGCTGGCCGACGTTGAAAAAATATTCGCTTCAAAACAAAGAGCGTTGGCGGATATTCCTGTGGATGAAGAATTGCTTAGCGAATCGCTGAACCAACTGAATGATATGATCGGCTTGACGAGCGTGAAAAAAGAAATAGAGGAATTGGTGAAGCTGGTGAAGTATTACCGTGAGATGGGAAAAGATGTACGACAAACTTTCTCTCTCCATACCGTTTTCAAAGGCAGTCCGGGAACAGGAAAAACTACTGTTGCCCGTATCGTAGCACAAATTTTTAAAGCTCTTGGTATCCTTGAAAAAGGAAACCTGGTTGAAACCGACAGGCAAGGCCTGGTGGCAAATTTCGTTGGACAAACTGCCACTAAAACTAGTGAGATGGTAGATAAAGCCATGGGCGGTGTTTTATTTATTGATGAAGCATATGCCCTTTCTCAGGGTGGCGATGCAGACTTTGGAAGAGAAGCGGTGGAGACTTTATTAAAAAGGATGGAAGATAAACGAGGCCAGTTTATTGTTATCGCTGCAGGATACACTGATAACATGAATGAATTCCTCGAATTCAACCCCGGCCTTAAATCAAGATTTGATAGAGAGCTTGTATTCGAAGACTTCAGCCCGGAAGAGCTGATGCAGATAGCAAACTATATTTTAACCGACCAGGGATTACATGCTTCGCCGGAAGCGGAAGAACATCTCAAAAAATATTTCACCCATATGTTTGAGATAAAGGATAAATATTTTGGTAACGGAAGGTTGGTGCGTAAAGTGATGGAAGATGCGGTTAAGCATCAGAACCTGCGTCTCTCACAAATTCCTGCTGCTGAACGCACACCTGAAATGATGAAAGAACTTACCCTTGCCGATGTATCACACTTCAGCCTTGAAGAAGAACCATCGAAGAATAAGGGAGGAAGGATAGGGTTTAGGGTGGTTGGATAATTATAAATTGTAAATTATCAATTGTAACCCAAGGATAAATTCTAATTGATAGCCTTTTTCGAAACTTCCGTAATCCGTAATTCTTAATTGGATTTAATAAACTCCAATGCTTAGCATGACTAACGTGCATGCTTCAACCGGCTCAATATTATTTTTTTGCAGCATCCTCTCAAGTTCTTCGTTTTCTGTTCCGGGATTAAAGATCACTCTCCTTGGCTTTAAGGAAAGCAGGTAATCATAATATTGCTGTTGGATTGTTGGATTGATATAGAGCGTCACTGTATCTATGTCTTTCAATTCCGGGAAAGGCTTTTTGAACTTAACACCCGACTCCTCTCCTTCTCTGTTACTAATAGCTTCCACTTCGTGCTTATACGCAAGCAATTTCCGAATCGCCATATTGGCATATCGGCCCGGGTTGTGGCTGGCTCCAATTACAAGTGTCTTAGGCATATATCGCAGCAAAAATAAGCTTTATCATCTCCATCAATATATGAGCCATTTTAGGTAAATTCGCACCCTTTTAAAAAAATCTAAAATTATCATGGATAAAACCGCCAGGACGGGGTTATTACTTATTGGTTTGTTGTTGCTGGTTTACTTTTTCATTACAAATCCATCTCGTAAAGACGTTGAAGATTATAACACGAAGAAAGATTCAATAGCTTTAAATAATCAAAAACAGGACTCTCTCAAAAAAATTGCACCGGCAGAGATCAAAGCTGCAGATAGTGTAACCACCAAATTACAGGATTCTCTTAAGGCATTACAACTTGGCAACTTCAGCAAGCTTGCCCAGGGATCAAGCGAGGAATGTATTTTGGAAAACGACCTTTTGAAGATCGTTTTAAATACCAAGGGAGGCAATATCCGCAGTGTGCAGCTGAAAAATTTCCGCCGCGCCGATGGAACCGAGCTCATTTTACTCGAAAGCGGGTTCAATAATTTCAATATATCCTTCCCTACCAAGCAGGCTCAAACTATAAGTACTTCTGACTTATATTTTATCCCTTCTGCAAAACAGGGTGAATCTATTTCTTTGACCGCATCTTTGGATGCAAATACTTCCATCACCCAGGCTTATTCTTTGAAGCCGGGAAGCTATATGGTAGGTTATGACGTAAAATTCAACGGGATGAACAGCGTCATCAATTCACCGTCGCTGCAGGTTGACTGGAGTGCCAGAATTCCTAAACAGGAGAAAGCGCTTACCCAGGAGATGCAAACCACAACGATCTATTACAAACAGCCGGACGTAGAGGCGGATTACTATTCCGAAAGCAGCGAGGGTTCTGAAGATTTTCCTTACTCTTTAAAATGGATCTCCTTTAAACAGAATTTTTTCAATTCAGCAATTATTGCCGATAGCGTATTTGGCACTTCCAAGATCACAGTGAAAAATATTAACCTTGGGAATTATGTCAAGGAACTTTCTACTACATCATATCTTCCTTTCAATGGTGCAAAAACAGAGAACAATTACGCTCTTAGATTTTACTTCGGCCCCAATGATTATAACGTCCTGAAATCGGCTGACCTGGGGATGGAGAAAATGGTGAAAGTGGGTTGGGGGATCTTTGGATGGGTAAACAAATTTGTTACCATTCCAATTTTTAACTTCTTAAGCAAGTTCATGAGCAACTTCGGTATTATTATCTTACTACTGACGCTGATCATCAAAATTGCCCTTTTCCCAATGGTTTACGGTTCTTATAAATCCATGGCAAAGATGAAGGTGTTGAAACCGGATATCGATGTTATAACAGAAAAATATAAGGACGATATGCAGCGTCGCCAGCAGGAAACGATGAAACTTTATAAAAAAGCCGGTGTAAGCCCGCTCGGGGGATGCCTTCCTATGCTGTTGCAATTGCCTTTCCTTATGGCTATGTTCCAGTTCTTCCCTTCTTGTATCGACCTGCGCCAGAAATCTTTTCTTTGGTGTGATGACCTTTCCACCTACGACTCAATATTGAACCTGGGTTTCAACATTCCTTTTTACGGCGATCACGTGAGCCTCTGGACTATCCTGATGACGTTGGTGACTTTGGCAATGACCTTCTGGAGCAACCAGTTCAGTAATCAACCTAAAGAATATAAATGGATAGGTTATATAATGCCCGTTATCTTCCTCGGTATCTTCAATAATTATTCGGCCGGGTTCTCCTATTATTCCACCATCGCAACGGCCATGACACTCGGCCAGCAGTTAATCGCAAGGAAGCTTGTAGACGATAAAAAACTCCTCGCTCAAATCGAAGAGAACCGCAAACGTCCCGAAAGCCAAACCAAATCAAAGTTCCAGCAACGACTGGATGAGGCGATGAAGCAGCAACAGAAGAAAAAGAAAAAGTGAAAAACGAAAAGAGAAAAATTTAATACAGCCTTTATTTAAGTCGAGGGTGTATTGATTTTCCGGCCTTTTTTCGGCTCACGTTTTGCATATTACACTTCACATTTCAAGATTGTTCACTGTGCATTGTTCATTTGTATTCCGATTTTTCACTATTCATTTTTCATTTTTAACTTAACTTTGCTTTATGAGAATCCAAAAATTTACTTTACTCGCATTTGCAATTGTTGTACTTACAAGTTGCACCCATTATTATTACGCTCCGAATATGCATAACGTTCCGATGCTTAAGGAGAAAAAAGATGCCCGTATCATGATCGCAGCAAGCAACGGAGGAGAAATATCTTCTACTGAGGTACAGGGCGCCTATGCGGTCTCTAAAAACATTGGCATACAGGGTAACCTCATGTTTGCTACCAGCAAAACCGACCAGGATAGCGCCAATAAAGGAAAAGGAAATTTGTATGAACTGGGAATTGGTTACTATAAGCCTTTGCTCGCATCTAAATTCGTTTTTGAAACTTATGCCGGGGTGGGTGGTGCCAAAATAAGCAATACCTTCTCCAACAAATTGACAATTCACACCAATGCCACCCGTTTCTACTTACAACCTTCCTTTGGATTCTCCGGGAGACATTTACAGGTAGCTTTATCTGCCAAAATCTGTGGTGTTAACCTAAGCAAGCCAAGCGGGTATGGTGGACTTGACTCGGTAAACACCGCTCACCTCGACTATATCGCCAATAATCCTTTCTCCTTAATGCTGGAACCGGCTTTAACAATACGATTGGGTTATGAGAATATAAAGCTTCAACTACAATACGGCATCTCGCAAAATCTTTCACATCCAACGTATACAGAAAAAGAACATCCAATCCAGGGAACCTCTAATCTCAGCCTGGGGATTTATTTTGAGTTGAATAGGAATTTCTGGGATAGGATGGCGGGGAAGTAAGTGAATAATGAATAGTGAACAATGAATAATCAATACAGGCTTTCTGAGTTATAAAATTAGTTGATAATCTCAACAAGTTTGTATTGATTTTTCACCTTTCATTTTTCACTTTTCACTTTCCAGGTGCGTAGTGCTATTATTCTCAACCAATTCAAACTTCTCACCATCATATTTTAAAACATAGAGGCAGAGGTTGCTGTGATTGAAATCATCCATCAAATGAAGCGGGTGATCAAGTAAGAGACATATAAATGCGCGGAGGTATCTTCCGTGAGTGACGATCAGCACATTTTTTTCATTGGTGTTTTTCAATATCTTTTCCAATGCCCGCTTTTGCCTCTCAAACATCTGCAAAGGTGTTTCCGCATTCTTATACGCAACATCAAGATTTCCTTTTTGCCATTCACCGATGATATCGAGATATCGCTGATGCATTTCGGGGTCGATAGGTTTCCCTTCAAAATCTCCCCAACCGATCTCATTAAGCTCTTCGAGTGATTCTAAAGGTATTCCTTCATTGATAAAACCCTCAGCGCTTTCTTTTGTTCGCTTTAAAGTTGAAATGTATATTTTATCGAACGATGTTCCCTTGTATTTTGCATAGAAAGCCTCGGCTTGCTTTCTCCCGGTTTCATTCAGGCTGCTATCTACCCCGCTGCCTTGTACAACCCCACTTTTGTTATAATCGGTTTCACCGTGACGTATGATATAAAAATGTCTTTCCATGATAATTAATAATGGCTTTTGTCAATAAATAAAGTATCAAAAGCCTGATCACATATTCGTAATTTCGACCACGCAAATAAACTTAAATAATATTGAAGTCTCCCGAAAAGTTGTCCGAATGGTATGCCTTCTATACTTCACCAAGAGCTGAAAAAAAAGTAGCCGAGAAACTGGAGAAGCATCATTTCGAACATTATCTCCCTCTTGCTAAAACACTAAAGCAGTGGAGCGATCGCAAGAAGATGGTGACGGAACCTGTTTTCAAGAGTTACATATTTGTAAAGGTGAAAAACGAAGACATAAAAAAAGTTCTTCCCATCGAAGGAATTTTAAAGGTTATAAGCTTTGGCAATGTGCCTCAAAAGATTCCGGAGAACCAGCTTGTATTTTTAAAACTTTTACTCGAATCGCCTGAAGAAATTGAGATACATTCTAACCTGCAGAAAGGCGATAAAGTCAGAATAACCCAAGGCCCGCTCAATGGCGCCGAAGGCTATTTGAGCAATAACTCTTCAAAGAATTTCAAGATCAATATTGATATTGTGGGACATAGCATTTCGGTGAAGGTGAATCCTGCATACCTGGAAAAAATCACGAATTAAAAATTACGAATTACGGCCTTAATTTTTAATTCTAAAAAAGCCAACCTATTTCCAATTTAGTAGTCTATATAGATGTAAAATGGAGGCGGGAAGAATTAAGATTTATTTAGACATTTTTATACTACTTCCTTTGTTTTATCGTTTATAAATCGCAACTTTGTTAAATCATAGGACTTTATGTAATGGCTAAAAGGATCTCCCTCTTTTTATTGGTTGTTTTTTCCGCTCTCCAAGCTGACGCGACTCACCTCCTGGGTGGAATTATGACTTACCGTTACATAGGGAGAACCGGTCCGAATCAAGCCAACGCAGTTTACGAAATTTCCATTACCATTTACCGCGACTGCCTCAATGGGCAAGCCGAGTATGATGATCCTTTAGAACTGGGAGTTTACTCCAGCGATCGTGCTCATTACACTACGATTCAAATGAATTTGCTCCAGAAAAAGAAGGTGAATCCGCCTAACGTGAGTGCAAATTGTCCTGCCCCCCCCGGCGTTTGTATTGAAGAAGGTATTTATAAAAAACAAATTGTTCTGCCGGCCAACCAGGCTTTCCATCTTTGGTACCAGCGTTGTTGCCGTAATGCCCAGAATAATTTATCCGATGATTACGGTCAATCCTATTATGTTTATATCCCTGCCGCTACACAATACCAAGATAATTCACCCGTGATAATCGGCGTTCCGGCCCCATATATTTGTGCAGGCGATACTACAATTTACAGTAATGCAGCAACCGATGCTGATGGAGACTCCCTGGTATATAGCCTGGAGCAACCGTGGAGCGGTGGAGATAAGGGAGATCCAAAGCCTGCCCCGCCAAGCGTTATTAATTTGCCTCTTGACCTGGCAGCTTATAAAGCCGGGTATAATTTTAACTCTCCTTTTGGTTCCGGTGGCATCTTAACTATCAATTCACAAACAGGCCTTACAACAATGCTTGCACCTGCAATAGGTCAGTACTCCTTTGCAGTAGTGGTAAAACAATACCGCAAAATAAACGGCGTTTGGGTATATATCAGCGAAGTACGCCGGGATATTCAAATTATCGTTATCAATTGTCTTCCTAATAAAACTCCTCTTTCAACCCTTGGAAATGGGAACGGGAAAGGTGGCTATGATTTCTCAGTGGAAGCAGGAGATAAAATTTGCTTTAATGTAACCTATATGGATCCGGATTATAATGCGGGAAATAACGGGTTAAAGCAAATGACGTTTAAAGCCTTCGGAGATATATTAAACGGCACAAATGGTTATACTGGTCCACTGGCTACTCTAACAAAGTTGGCGTCGAACCCGGCGAATATCATTTATGAATTCTGCTGGCAGACGAATTGTATTCCAAAATCACAGGCCCGAAGTTATCCTTATACATTTACTGTAACCGTAACTGACTCCGGGTGCCCGCCTAAATCGGTTACTAACGATTATAATATTATTGTTACACCTTACATCGCTAACAATATGATTTTTGGCAATAAAGTCCCTTGCGAAAAATCCATCTATACATACACCGCTGGCAGTAAGAAAGGAGTCAAATTCAACTGGTCGATCGCAGGCGGGACTATTATGTCGGGTAATGGAACCAATACGGTACAGGTCATTTGGGGTTCTGCAGGGAGCGGCAGCCTCACAGTAAATGATACCACCTTATTCGGTTGTGTTGGAGCACCATATACTATGCCGGTTACAATTTATCCGCGCCCGGTTATTAGTTATTCCCTGGTTGGCGACAGTATTGTTTGCGAACAAACCACTACCAGTTACAGTTTAAGCTTTACACCCGTTGCTACATTTAATTGGATCATAATTGGAGGAACACAAGTTTCAGGCGGTAATACGGGAGCAATATCTGTTAAGTGGGGAAATGCAGGCTATGGAAAAATTAAACATGTCCAAATAAGCAATAATGGTTGCGGAAGTGATACACTGGTTTACAATGTGCGAATTGCAGAGGCCGTTATTGATACGATCAAAGGCCCAAGATCGGTCTGCCCTAATATTACATTTGTCGACTATGAAACGAATTATATTCCGGGAGCTACCTATCAATGGTTCGTGACCGGAGGGTACCAATCGAGTGGAAGCAATTTCAATAAGATAACCATAAACTGGGGTGGCGTAGGAACCGGAACAATAAAAGTTGTAGCAACAAGTAAAGAAGGCTGCGTGAGCGATACAGTTTATGCTTCTGTAATAATCAATCACACGATCCAGGGCTTCACTCCTATTGGCGACAGTGTGGTGTGCGAATTTGAACAAAACAAGACCTACGAAGTTGTATATACACGTCGATCAATTTATACATGGTTTGTTACCGGAGGTACAAATTTAAATCCAGGTACAATTGCACCAAAGATCACCGTTAACTGGGGTTCTGCAGGTATAGGTAAAGTCACCTGCATCGAAACAAGCTTCGATAGTGTAAACAACCTTCCGTGCAACGGCTTGCCTGCTACTTTAAATGTAAGGATCAGCCCTATCCCTGTTGCAGATAAAATAAACGGAGATAAATTTGTTTGCCAAACCAACGATACTACATTTTATACCTTCAATGGATTCCCCTTATCAAAATATATTTGGTGGAAGAATGATGATACTTCAAACATCCAGGGACAAGGCAGCAATACTGTAAAGTTTGTGTGGAACCTACCTGGTGTTTATAAGCTATCGGTACAGGAAATATCGAAAGACAGCTGTATAGGGAATCGCATCGATACTTTCATTACAGTTCATCCTAAGCCTACAACGACTCCGATCAAAGGCGATACCATCGTTTGCTTCCCAAATCATTTAAATAAGCCTTATAGCGTTACAGGATTTGCCAATTCTACTTTCTACTGGATAATAACCAACGGAGATATAATAAGCGGTGCAAATACCAATGCTATTGTTGTGAATTGGTATGATAATCATAACTGCAAATTGAAAGTGGTGGAGCAATCTGAATTTGGCTGCCTTGGCGATACACAATACATCGATGTCTTTGTAGATCACCCGGACATCGTGGTAAAATCGGTCGGCGACGAATTTGATAATGAAAAGAATATTATTCTTCAATGGAAATTATTGAATGCCCCACGTTACAACAGCAATTTTGAGATATGGAGGCGTTCGGCATTCAGCAATGGACTATTTGCCTTCGTTGATAGCGTTTCTAAAAATGATTCTGTTTTCATTCATAAATTCCAAAACACGAATCAAATGGCTTATGAATATTATGTAAAGATCAGGAACCTTTGCGGAGATCAGATCCTAGCTCCATACCATCGCAATATCTTGCTTACAGGCCATAAAGCCAATGACGACAACTACGCAGTAGTGCTCAACTGGAATAAGTACTTTGGATGGAGCAGCGTGAAACGATACGAACTATACCGAAGGTTGGGCGATAACGGAGACTACCAGCTTTATGATCTTTATACCGACACCAGCGCCGCTTATAAAAATGGCTTCGACAGCTATTACCAATGTTATCGTATCAAGGCGATCGAAAATGTTGGCGGTTACGAGCAGATAAGCTGGAGCAATGAATTCTGTTTCGGATTCGACCCGATTGTTTGGATACCTAATGCATTTACACCAGATGGTAACGGCTTAAACGACCTGTACGAAATTTTCACCGCCTCCATTAAAGAATTCCATATACAGATCTATGACCGTTGGGGTGAAAAGCTATTTGAAAGCGATGACCCGCATGTTAGCTGGGATGGCACATTTAAAGACAAAACTTGCCAGATGGACGCATATATCTACATGATCCAGTATAAAGGGTTCGACAATAAACGAATCATTAAAAACGGAACCGTTACATTGCTGAGGTAATATATCACATCATTCTATTGCTTAACTGTTTTTCAATTACATTTTCTTAATATTATAATTCCTGTATTTATCTTTGCCCGATGCAAATAACCGGTAACATTGAAAAGATGGAAACACAGCTTTCGGGGGAAGTTCTCTATTGGCTTCCTCTAGATGATGAGAGAGTCTTATTGAATGAATATATCGGTGAAATAATCAACCTTACTTATGAGAACCAGATCAATTGCATTATTTGTGGCAGGCTGACAGCGAAGTCTTTTGCCCAGGGACTTTGCTTCCAATGTTTCTCCAGGAGCCCTGAAAATGCTGAATGTATCATACGCCCCGAATTATGCAAAGGCCATCTCGGTGAAGGCCGGGATCCCAACTGGGAATTAGAGCATCATGTAAAACCACATTACGTTTATCTTGCCGCAAGCAGTGATGTGAAAGTTGGTGTAACACGTGATACACAAATACCAACCCGCTGGATAGACCAGGGCGCTGACTCCGCTGTTATCCTGGCAAAGGTTCCAAATCGCTACCTTGCGGGTGTGATAGAAGTTATTATGAAGGATCATCTTACCGACAAAACAGATTGGAGGAAAATGCTAAGGGGTGAAAAAACTATCAGAGATCTTCTCGAGATAAAGGGAAATTTAAGGCAGTTCTTAATCGGTGAACTTGAACAATATTTTGAGGAAGAAAATAATATTACTACGATCAACTATCCTATTGTATCCCTTCCACAAAAAATAAGCAGCGTTACCTTCGATAAAGTACCGCAGATCGGAGGCGTGCTGCACGGCATAAAAGGCCAATACCTGATATTCGAAGATAATACCGTGATAAACATGAGAGCTCATAGCGGTTACAGGATCACTTTTGAAGCTTAAACATAAATGGAGAAACCCTTAAAGATCCTGGTCATTCGCTTTAGCTCGATCGGGGATATAGTGCTTACTACACCCATTGTGAGATGTCTGCATAAAACTTTCCCCGATGCAGAAATACACTACCTCACAAAAGCCAGCCTGAAGAATATAATAAGCGATAACCCGAATATTTATAAATTTCATTTCTACAAAAATGATCTGAAAAAAATCATTGCTGAATTAAAGAAAGAGCGGTTCACTTATATTATTGACCTTCATCATAACTTTAGAACATGGATAGTAAAAACAAGGCTGGGTGTAAAAAGCTATTCCTTTAATAAACTAAACTTTGAGAAGTGGCTGATGGTAAATTTCAAGATCGACAGGCTTCCGCGCAAACATATTGTCGACCGCTATTTCGAAACCGTCGCATCACTTGGAGTTGTAAACGATAATGAAGGACTCGACTTTTTTATTAATGACGTCGACGAGGTGGACGTAGCCAAAATCTCACCAATGCTCTCCAACGGTTATGTTGCAGTTGTATTAAGCGGAACATTTTTTACCAAAAGGTTTCCAAATGAAAAGATCATAAGCCTATGCAACAAACTGAACTCTCCCGTCGTACTTCTTGGTGGAAATTCGGAAGTTGAGAATGGGATCAAAATTATTAAGGGCCTGGAATCCACCAAAGTTTATAATGGAGTAAATAAATATGGCATAGCACAATCCGCATCCCTGGTGCGACAAGCAAATGCTGTGGTGACCAACGACACCGGCCTGATGCATATTGCTGCTGCATTTAAAAAGAAGATCATTTCAGTCTGGGGAAATACCATTCCGGAATTTGGCATGACACCATATTATGGTAATAAGGAATTGGAAGAAAAGAATTCAATCATCATGGAGATCAAAGATCTCTATTGCCGGCCATGCACTAAGCTAGGTTACGACCACTGCCCGGAAAAACATTTCCGTTGCATGCGGGATATTGATGAGGAGGGGATTATAAAAGCCTTAGGGATGAACAGTAGATAATTAAGAATTAAGAATTAAGAATGAATACAAACGTGTAAATTAAACTATGTTCAATAAAAACGTTCAACATTCTTAATTCTTAATTTTTAATTCTTAATTTTTTCTTTAAAAACCACTCCATATTTTTTCAACTCCGCCAGCATTGGCTCATAAAGGGAGGGTTGAACCGGAATCAAGACACCTTTAGCGTTTATCTTTTTTTCGAGGATAAGTTTTGCAGCAATACCCAATGGCAATCCTACAGTTTTTGACATCGCCGTCAACGTTTCAGATTCTCCTTCAAGCTGAAGCGTGGATGTAACATTATACAATTTACCCTTCAGCTTATACTGTATCAAATGCTGCATTACCACCATATCGAGGTCGCCTTTTTCCAGTTTCCATCGTTGTTCTAAAAGTTGCTGCAGGGCATCCGCCGGGGAAGCTTCACGTAAAGCTATTTTAGAATCACTTGTTAATCCCAACCAGCTTATTTTGTTTATGATATCCGGATCTGTTGTGAATTGCTCCAAACGTTTTTTAATGCTTTTATTATTTGCCGGCATTAATGCTTCCAGTAATTCGGAGTAAGTCAGCTTAGCCACATTAAGCTTATAACTGTCATCCGTCAATCCAATTTTCACAAGCACGTCCCATGCATCGCAAAAACCTGTCTTTCGCAAAGTGCCCCGCAACATTGTTTGCACATGCTGTAAATTATACAGGCTAAGGTATGAAAGAGAATCGCGGTTGGCGTATCCATCATACATCACGCCGTTAATCTTTATTTTCTCAATTTGAGAAAATATGCGTTGGGGAGGAATGAATTGCAGCTTGCCATCGTGTAAATATTTTGCAGTTTGCTGACCGGCTAAAACTACGTTACGCGGGTTCCAGGTAAATTTATAATTCCATGGGTTGTTATCATATTCGTTCGCTATCAATCCTCCGCAATACGAGCGGAAGGACAGAACAGAGCCTTTCCTGGCGTGTATCTCATCAATGATCTTCTTTGCACTAAGGTGATCGATGCCGGGGTCCAGGCCACATTCATTTAAAAAGATCACGCCAGCCCTCTCAGCCGATTTATGCAAAGCCTTCATCTCCTCACTTACATAAGAGGCAGTAATAAGGTGTCGTTTATTAAGAAGGCAAATTTTCGCGACCTCTGCGTGCATGGAAGGAGGAAGTAAAGAGATCACCAGGTGGTTCATGCCTACAAGCTTTGTAAGCGCGTTTAGGTTAGTTGCATCGAGCCATGCAGCCTGGACAAATTTATTTCTTCCAATTTTCTTCTGCACAGCCCTTATATCACTGTCGGCAACAGTGATCTGCCAATCATGCGAAGAAGCTTGTTCTGTTAAATACTTTATTAAATACGAAGAAGATTTTCCTGCACCTAAAACAAGGACCTTTTTGTTCATATAATAACTGAAGCGCAAAAGTACATGTAAGGAAAGAAATATTGAGATAAATTTTAGACACCGGTCACGATAAAGAATTTAATCTAACTACACCATCTCCGGATATCCGTCAAACCTCAATACGATTTCTTTTCTTGAACCGATATCATACTGTACCTGTTTCTGTATTTCTGTAGAAATAAAAAAATAGTATTCTTTCATGATCCCGGACGCCGGATCCTTTCGCGCTTTCCGGATAATAGAAATGTCGGGAAGGTTGATCGTAAAATCCAGCGAACTATTCCGGATACTACTTTCAAACATGGTTTTGATCTTCCTGTCATAATAAGACCCAAGTACTTTTTTGAAGAAAGGAGCAGCCGGTTTCCCTGCATTAAAAGGGTGATCCATTTCGCTGTAGCTAAAAAAAATGAACCTGCTGATCCTCTCCGCATTCATGCTTTTAATAATATTTTGCAGAGCATCTCTAAGGTAGAACATCCTCCAAAGCTCGCCGGCGGAATAAACCGAGATCACAACATCGTGGTGCGCGATCGCCTGCGATACACTGTAAATATTGTAAACGTCGCCTTGAATGTAATGATAGAAGTGATGCGATATCTTAAGGTCGTCTTTGCCGTCGGCAAAAACAGTTACGAGCATTCCGGAGTTTAACAAATGCCTCGCAATGATCTGTCCTAATTTGTTGTTCCCGCCTAAGATAATAACCCGTTCCATATTTTAAAAGAAGGGTAAATCTAAAACTTAGGCAGGTATCCTGATATTATTTTTGTGTTAAGTTAAGACCACCGGCATTAAATATCCTTCATGTATTGAACCATTCTTTGTCTTGCCTTTTCGTCGGGCAGCATCCCCACACCTGCACCCATATTCAACCCTGCATGCTCAGCTCCGGATGTAGCTGGTATCACGCAAGTCACGGCTTCATTCGCAAGAATATATTTGAGGAAGAATTGCGCCCAGTTCTCAATTTCATATTCCGCACACCATTCGGGAAGCGGTTTGCCTTTTACAATTCGAAACAGGTCGCCTTTCTCGAACGGTTCATTGATAATCACCGCTATTCCCTTCTCGCGGGCCTTCTTCAATAACCCATTTTCAGCATTACGAACTTTGATGGAATAGTTAAATTGAACGAAATCGATTTTTTCAGTCCGTATAATAGTTGCCAGCTCTTCATGGGCAGCAACGGTATAATGGGTAACTCCTATGTACCTGACCTTACCCTCTTCTTTCCATTGCCGCAACGTTTTTAAATGGTTCTTATAATCCATCAGGTTATGTACCTGTATAAGGTCCATCTTTTCCCGTTTCATTTTTTTCAGAGAGGCTTCCATTTGCTTCACTCCTTCCCTTGCTCCATTCGTCCAAACTTTGGTAGCATAAAAAAAATCATTTCTCTTCTCCATGGTACCGGTAAGTTCTCCAATAACTGTCTCCGCGCGGCCATACATCGGGGAAGTATCGATCAATCGTCCTCCCGAATTATGCATCACCTCCAAAACACGGGAAAGATTCTCCCTGTTTCCGTTCGACAATTCAACATCCATTGTTTGCCATGTCCCCATGCCAATAACCGGTAACTCCTCACCCGACGATGGTATTATTCTTTTAAGCATATCAATTTCATTATTCATTCCAAACGTCAATTATTCATTTCAAGGGCCGGGGCAAGCCCTGCCCCTACATCGCCGTTGTTTTCCATTGTCAATTCTCAATTGTCAATTATCAATTCAAATGCCCCTCATCTGCAAAGCTATAAAATCCATTGTCAGTAATTATTAAATGATCGAGAACCGAAATCCCAAATATCTTACATGCTTCAACGATCTTTTTGGTAAGATCTATGTCCTGGCTGCTTGGGCTCAAATTTCCGGAAGGGTGGTTGTGTGCAAGCACTATCGATGATGCTTCTACTTCAACTGCCTGCTTCATGATCTTAGTTATATCCACTACAGTTCCATGCAAGCCTCCCATGCTGATCCTCTCCTTTTTAATGATAGAAAGGTTTCTTCGCAAAAGTATTATCCAAAACTCTTCATGGTTCAGATTTTCAAATTCAGGGTTGAAATAATCATATATTTCGCTCGGCTTGGTTAATCTTTCCTTTACCGGTGATTCATGGGATCGTCGTCTTCTACCCAGTTCCATTGCTGCTGAAATGGTTAGTGCTTTTGCAGGGCCAATACCTTTCACTTGCATAAGATCTTTCTCTGATAATTTCCCAAGCGCAACAATATCATTATCGGCCAGCTTCAATATTTCTTTGCATAGCTCAACCGCCGACATATCTTTTGTTCCGTTCCCGATAAGTAAAGCAAGTAATTCTGCGTTGCTCAATGCCCCTTTGCCCTTGGTGAGCATTTTTTCGCGGGGCCTGTCATCATCAGCCCACTGGCTGATAGAGAGGTGTTTTTTCCCTTCCATAAGAATTTTTTATTAATGTTTTATTGATGGTAAAACTAATAAAAAAAAATTATGAAAAGGAGCTTTATAAATGGTTGGAATGGTACAGTTTGTAAATTAATATCCTTCCTTCGTCAGGATGACAAGCTTGAACTTTGGTCATTTCATAGTTAGCGAATTCAATAAACAAAACGTTAAGCGCTTGATCTTATTTCCAGCTTTTATAGGTGTCATCCTGACGAAGGAAGGATCTATGGCTTCAAGATAGGAATATGTTATAGAGTAACTCCGACGGAATTCTTAATTACCTCAACAGATATATCTTCCCCATATTCTTATTCACATCCTTCTCTTCATTCTTGAAATAAGCATCGCCATCAGTAGGACGCAGAGTATAGGTATTCTTTTTATCGGATATCGTTACTTTATAAAGATAAACTCCATTGGCGAGACGATCACCGAATTCATCAGTACCGTTCCATACTACATCTGTTATGTTTGTCCCAATATGAATTGCACCTAACTCTTCCCTGGTGATCGTTTTCACAACCCGTCCGGTAACAGTCAGTATCTGTATTTTAACATCATCGGGTAATTTCTCGCCGGTAAGCGTAAACACAAATCGCATTGCATTATTTACCGGGTTAGGGTAAGGATAGAAATTAGTAACTGTAGCTTTGCTCACCACTTCAAAATTTATAGTGTAATCAGTTACACCTGCTTTATTTCCCGAGGCGTCATTTACATTTACCATCAAAGTATACATGCCATCGGGGAGGTGTTCCGGCTTATATTCAATTATCGATTTTAGCTTGGTGGAATCGGCAGGCGTAAATGTTATTGACGGCATAGTAAAGCTCAGCTTCTCTAACACTCCACCCGGCTTCTTAAGCATTATCTTATAGTACTGGGTGTCATTCAATGGCCGCATCTTATTCTCATCTGTAGCGCTGATAACTATAACCGGTGTAGGCGAAATTATTTCATTATTGTTGATATGAACCCCATCGAAGGTAACATCAAGCATTGGGTTTATTTTATCATTGACTACAAAAATATTTTTCTGATAAATGTTATTGCTGTAAATCTTTTCCGGTTGAGTCCCGGGGTTGAATATTATTTGCAGACGGTTCTGCGACCTGAGTCCAAGGGTGGTGAAGGCCGCTCCGAATGTCAGGGTATCTCCTGCTGCCAGCGGTTTAAGCTTCTTACCCAATAGGTTCGTTTCCACATTTTGATTATCGAGCAACTTTACAATTACATCGATACTATCAAGGTCAAGTTCAGAAATGTTCTGGAACGCCAGGTTAAAACGCATGCTGTCACTTTCCTGTAATGTGTCTTTATAAAAGTAATAATTGTAGTTCGTATTTACGCTTGCTTCAGGAAGCTCGTCGAAAGTCACCATCCAATGCTTCAATTGTAAGGAGGTTCTTAAGGGACCATCATTATAGTACATAACGATCCTAATTTTGGGATATTGGGAAGCGGGTATGCTACTTATATCAAAGCTATCTGAAGTAAGATTACTGAATAAATTTACCTCTTGTTGTGTGGTCGACATTCCGACTATATCATAACGCCAGATATCTTTACCATTATCGGCCCCATTATTCCAAACAAATACTTTATGCCATTTTGAAGCACCAGATATCCATTCACTGCTCATGCTCCCGGAGGTATCCAATGGATATATCTGTGTGAATTTTTCTAATTTCTGTAAAAGTGGTGGACCGGCAATTCCGTTAACAGTATCTGCTGTTTCCTCATAAATTGCATCTCCCGGTTGTGCATTTTTTCTTGTGACAAGGTAGTAGGGCCATCCTTCCTTCACATTACCCAGCTTCGTAGCCCCAATGCTTTTAAATGCATTTATTAATGCCGTATCCCAGTTCTCAATTCCAGTGTTTTTACCATTATGAAGATAAATATGATAACCCGCCGGGATGCGGTATATGTGATTTCTCAATGAATCGCGTTCAGCCTGGTAATTGGCATTCGTCAGGTTATTTGTTTTGAACATGAAAGTTCCGCTTGGCTTAATTGTTACTGCGCCAAAATTAAACGGATCGGGAACCTGGACAGCCGGGTCAAATTGACTTGAATAAGTGAACCTGCTTTCATTATCCGGGTTATAGGCAATGATTGAGATACCATCTGCGATCGTTCCATAACGGGTAGGCCAGTAATTAACATTAAGAGTGCGAGGAATTGCTGTAAAATTTTGACCAAACGTGGTGACGCTATAAAATGAAGATGTTTTACGAACGAATTTAAAGGTCCTTGCAATAGTATCTTCCACTATACTGGTGCTTGTTATCTTATTGAATTGTTGGAAATGTTTCTGTGCCCATCCGCCCGGCGAATTCTCTATAAAGATAAACGAAGACTTCTCCCATGCATCAGCACCTGTTGCATTAATTAGCTTCACCCTCCAATAATAAACCATGCTATCCTGTGCAATGATCGATGGCTGCCAGGCAGCAATAAAGTTGGTTGTGATACCAGGGGAAGAAAGTTTAAAAGGAGAATTGAAATTTGCATTAGTGTCGATCTCAAACACAAAATCCTGGGTTGTACCATCAATGGTACTGGACTGTGCTCTTAAAGTTATCGGATTTTTGTTTACGATAGCATATTGTGAAGGAGAAATGATCTGAGTGCCTTCTGCCTGCATAAAGAACTGCAAGCTAAACCGGTTGTTTGTCTCATCGCTTTCTGCGATCTTGAAGCCTGCATCGACGAATGCTTCAAAGTAATTAATGCCTTTTGTTTTACGGTCTTTAGATTTGATCCAGAAAATAACAGTATCGCTATATAGAAGGGAATCTTTGATAACAGCTGGTATCATGACAACAGAATTGTCGGGAAGCGTACGTTTTAATGTGATCGTTAAAGAATCCGGAACTGCTTTGCCTGTATTTGTAACAACTACAGCTACACCAAAGGAATCTGACAAGGCTGTTACCTCACGCGGTGTAATAAATATATTGGGGATCGTATAGTCCGGCTGAGCTCTGAAATAAAATTTCAATGCCGGGTCGCCTTCATAAGCAAATTGCCTCGCATGAATAACATTGAAAATATTATTGCCCGAAACATCCTGGTAATCGGTAATAGCCTGTTTGATTATATCTCCAATACCTTTCCCATAATTCTTTGTTGTAACATTTTGATAATACTTCGTAGTAAAATTATCCAGTTCGCTTGTAAAACCATAACCACTATTTGCTATCCAGGCTACGGTCCCACCTTCAGGATAAAGAATATATTTTTCACCCAATGAGCCTTTGGTAAAACTATTACCAAGCACACAACCACTGAACATCATCACCGGGTATTTGCCTTTATTACTCATTTCACTAGGACCACCGAAATCTATTTCCAATATATCGGATGCCCCATGACCAACATAGGTAAGCATTCCCAATCCGCTTTCAATATCTTTTTGAATATATTCTTTTAACCCGCTGCTTACCGTCACTGCCTGGTCCTTGGTATATAATTTTGTCTTTCCTCCAACATAAGGACCTTCAATATATGGCTTATAACCATTGAGGTAAGCTGTAAAATTGGTATTCTCTACAAGATCCCTTCCCCCCGCAAGGTGTAAAATACTTTTTTGCCATAATTGCGCTGGAGTGCTTTCATACTCTTTAATTTTATTGAGATAGTTTTGAATATCCGTGTTGCTGATGGCAGGAATACGACCTGTAGGAATAGCAGGCTGAAATACGGTTCCCTGTAAACCCGAGGTGATCATATAATCGGAACCCGGCGCACCCCATGTAGGAACAAGGTCATAATTGAATCCAATGGTATCTGTCCTCACAAGATAATGTAACTGACCTTTACCTAATAGCAAAAGATACTTTGGTGTATCCGCGGATTTCTCGAGTGCATAGTCGCAGAAATTACGCAGCGCCATTGGATGGTGAAGGCCATAATAGAATTGATCGTAAAGCTGTTGGGTTGTAACCGTCAGAGGTTTGAATCCTGTACTGGTGCGATATGCTGCATAATCTGCGGCTCCCTGTAACAATTTACTGTTGGTGATGATCAGGTAATCATAATTCCCGGCTTGCATATTCAGGTCGGTGAATTGAATTTTTTCCATGCTGCTAACAGCTATAATATCTAAGCTGTCGCTTATATAAATCTCTTTTGCGCTATTCGCATTTGGCAGTATGAATCTCAGGTTACTCCCCGACATTGTCCCTCCAATTCGAAGATGATTCGTTTTGTCGTAAATTATAGGATTGCTTTTAGCGCTGTTGTAATTACTGAAATTAATAAAGCTCTTTGTTCCCGGTTGCAAGCCTGTAAAGTTGAAAGCGAATTTGGATAAGTTTCCAAGATTAAATGATCGGGGGTAAGTTAAAAATATACCACCTACACACCAGTTGTCAGCGATCAATCCGGCGGCGTTGGGCGCATAAAACTGGAACCGGGTTGTATTGACACCAATATCGGAATTAAGGAGGTTGAACGTTCTTCTTATTCCAATATAACCTTTATAGCCTGTATCGATCAACTGGCGATAAGTAGAATTATCAGCGCTAACTGATATCCTCATTTGGTGATTCTTGGTTTGACCGGTAGGCGGTTCTATATCGCTCCTGCCATACCATAATAAAGTAGCATAAGCGGATGGGCCTGCAGTATAAGAAAAGGGTGTCGGAATATCGCGATTATCCGTTTGATAACGTCTAAACAATCTTCCCAGCCAACCTTCAGCCTCTGTATACTCAGATAGAGAACCATACTCCAGGATCGGGTTACCTTCAAAGAACATTTCTGCATACGTTCCGTTTACAGTATGCATGAAATAAGTTTCCTGGGTGAGTGAGCTATAGCTTGTATCGGTGAATGAGGTTAATCGTTTCCCCGGATCTGTAGTATTCCAGGTCAGATAATAAAAATTAGTATCGGTATAAAGACTGAAAAATGTGTGAGGCTGTTCCTGCGGAGTGCGATATAAAGGAATGTCCGGGATGCCATCATTCTTCTTTGCGTAGAATTCGATGTAGTCACCTGCATCAAAAGTGAGATCGTCTTCTCCCCTTACGAAAATAAATTGTTCCAACCCCAGGTTATAAAGCTGCAGATTTTTGGGATTGAATGAAGATGGATTTATTCCTGCGTTTACAAGAGCGGAATAACTTATCCTGTGGATACCATCCTGGGTAACCCGGATCTTAAAATATTGCTGGTTGAAATTGATCCATTCGTTACCAAACCTCAGCTGTGCGGGAAGTGAAAACGAACATGTTAAAATCAATGCAAAAGTTAGAAATAGTGATCTCATAAATATCATTTCAATCGACAATTTTGGCGTTGCCGGAAATATTTTTTGGTAATACAAATAAACGAAATAAATGCCGTAAATAAAGGCTCAGAAAGGATTCTTTACTAAAGATATGAACTATTTTTTTTCGCCTGTAGCTTATTTTAGAAAATGACGATTCGGCGCTCAACAATTAAAATCTTAAAAAATAATTTACGCCAAAGTATGCTCAGATTACTGAACAAACTTTGAACTAAAATAAAAATAAAATGGCTTAAAGTATTAGTCTACGTAAATACGGTTGCCGTTTTTGTTTATATAATATTTACCTCCTTTGGGGCCAACAAGTACTTTCTCTCCGTTCGGACCTTGAGCGGTGGTCTTATTATCTTTTTTAGGTTCTTCTTTTTTAGGTTCCGGTTTTTTGGCCTCCGGTTTTTTTGCTTCCGTTTTTTTAGCGGTTTCTGTATTCTTTGGCTCTTCCTTTTTTACAACAGGTTTTGTTTCACCTTTCTTAGCTGGTGGTTGAGCCGGTTTCTTGGGATCAGGTTTCGCATCTTTCTTTGTTTCTGTTTTTGGCTTGGTATCCTTCGTAGCGGGTTTCGTCTGGGCGTTTGCAAATACAATTGCAAACAAAAAAAAGAGAGATAGAAACAGGGCTTTGGCTTTCATGTTATATTAGAATAAGTATACGCAAATGTAACAGATAACAGAGCTTTCTTTAAAAAGTTGTCATGTTAAACCCCGTTAAAAAATGTTTATAATTTACTTAAATCTACAATGCGTACGCTTGGATTATACGTGCTGAAATACCCATAACCATTAAAAATGTTTGTTGGCAGGGTTACTGGTTCGCCCAGCAACTGGTAGATCAACTGGTCGCTTTTCTTATAAGCGGTAAGAAACTCGTAATAACCTTTACTGATGTTTGCTATTTGAACAACCAACGTATCATTCGGGTCGGGCACGAAGAAATTCCTGTCCACCTTTATTTTCTTATTCTCATCAACTACCTTATCACTGTAAAGTTCGACTAATACAAACTTTTCCTTGTTTGGATTATTAAATACGGCCTTGTATATCGGTGAAGCGGCAACATTGTAATAACTTACCATATAATAATTTTCTTCCGCAAGGTCGTCGTCCACACTGAAATGCACTTGAAGAGTAGTGTCGGTACTTGTCTTCGTTTTATTATAATACAAAGTATCAAAGGTCACACGCTTTAACATTGTGCTTTTCGAGCTTATCGTTTGTCCTGTTGCGCTGTCGTGAACATTTAATATGTATGTTTCATTCATGATCTGTAAGACACTCGCCGATCCGTAAATGCCGGGCACCAGTTTTTGTAAAGTGTCTGTTTTACCCGCATAAGTTATGGTCACCAAGGCATGCTCAGCCAGGAATTGATTGTATAGCGTGGAATCATATTCACTATTACCTAAGCTATCCTCCTTGTTGATCAACGCACTAAAGCTGTAACTAACAGATACGGCCAGGATATTCCCGGGAATGACAACTGATGAAATGCAAAGTTTCTTTTCGCTTTCAGGCAATTCTATTATTAGTGGCTTGGTTTTTTTACAGGAAGTAATGATAAAAACCAGCGCTGATATATAAAGGAATTTTCTCATGTCTTAAAATTTGAAATTATAGGCTACTGAATAAATGATACCGAATATTCCATGTTCTTCATAGTGATAGCCAAGTTTACCATCATCTTGTACTATTTGAATCCTGCTTGGCTGAGTCCTGTTATATACATTGTATGCACCCAAATGCCATTCTCCTTTAAACCTGCTATTGATCCTATTCTTATACGTAAAGTCAACATCCAACCTGTGGGATGCATGCAAACGAATGGCATTCTTGCTTGTATAAACAGGTAGAATATCTATGGCGGTGTATGTAGGATTCGGCATCAGGTATTGCGCTACCCTCGCGGTGAAAGGGGCACCGGTGCTGAATACCCATGTGGCGGAAACGGACCATCGCTTAGTGATCGTATAATTAGTCACGATTGCTACATCATGCCTTCGGTCGAATTTGCTGTAATAGGTTTTGCCGTTATTAAGATCAGGGAATGTTCTGTTACTCCATGCAAGAGTGTAAGATATCCATCCGCTCAGTTTCCCTTCATCCTTCTGAACCAGCACTTCAAATCCGTATGCTGTTCCTTTTCCTCTTACCAATTGGTCTTCATAATTGTCATTCAAAATCAGGTTGGCTCCTTCCCTATATTCAATAAGATTATTAAGCCACTTGTAATATACTTCTGCTGTGATATTAATTTTGGGTTTCTCCAGGTAATGGTAGTATCCTGCACTTACCTGGTCGCTTGAGCCTGGCTTTATTTTTTTGGTAACCGGGTACCAGAGATCTGTTGGCAAGGAGATGGCAGAACTGCTTACAAGATGCAAGTATTGCTTCATACGAGCATAACCCGCTTTGACAGAACTATTTTCATTTATCGCATACTTTCCTGCAAATCGCGGTTCAAAGCCTGCATATACCTGGTCGGTGACAAATGTGGAGGAAATTCTTGCGCCGTAATTTATTTTGAACTTCAGGTTTACATCATAATCATTGCTCCCGTAAATGCTGATCTCCTGGTTGTATATTCTTGCACCCTCACGTGATTCCAGGAACTCGGAGATATCACCCGTAGTGCTCACAACATTTGGCCTGAATAAATGGTTAACTATAAGCCCGCCAAATTTAATGTCTTGCCTTGAGGTTGGCTTGTATTCATAATCTGCCTTTACCCCTATATCCTGTATCCTGGAAGTAACCAGCACACTGTTGTTCAGAACTTTCCCGGTTATATCATATTTGAAATTCGATTGGATCAGTGAAATGTTGTGGAATAGCTTATTGTTTTTATAAGCATGATTCCACCGGGCTGTAATTGTAAAATTCCCAACAAACGAATTGATACCTGCGTTCAATGAATCATCGTCCTCCGTTGAAGCTTTAAGCACATCCCTTCCAAAGTAACTGCTTAAGAATAACCGGTCACGGTCGTTCAGCTTATAATTTACTTTGGCATTGAGATCATAAAAATAATAGGGGAACGTAAGATCCTTCGATACCGCATTGATCACTTTATCCAGGTAAGTTCTGCGGCCACTTACAATGAAGCTGCATTTGTCTTTGATTATAGGCCCTTCCACGGTAAGGTTGCTTGCAATTATTCCAATACTGCCCTGGGCTCCGAATTTCTTGTCATTTCCTTCCCGCATTTTTATGTCGAGGATTGAAGAAAGCCTGCCCCCGTATTGAGCAGGAAAAGAACCTTTGTAAAGACTAACGTCTTTTATGGAATTGCTGTTGAAAACAGAGAAAAATCCAAGGAGGTGCCCTGTATTATACACCGGTGCTTCATCTAACAGAATTAAATTCTCGTCATTCCCTCCACCGCGAACATACATACCGGTTGTTCCCTCTACTCCCCTTTTCACACCGGGCATTAATTGCAGTACTTTTATCAGGTCGCTTTCCCCGAACAGTGTTGGCACCTTCCTAATCAATTCGATCGGGACATTGAGCTTACCCATTTCAGTGCTTTGGACTTGTTGCCTTCCTTTAGAATCGGCTCCTTTTACCACCACTTCATTCAACTGGTTGGTATTCTCTGTAAGCTTTACATTCAATGATTTGTTATTGTCCAACACAAGCGTTTGCTTCGATGTGATGTAACCGATATAGTTGAAAACGATTTCATAGGTGCCGGCAGGAAGCGTCAGAACGTAATATCCGTATCCGTTGGTTGCAGTTCCTTTTTTGGCGGCCGGGCACGAAACAGTAACTCCTATAAGGCTTTCCCCGTTATTCGCGTCATTCACAAAACCGCTGACCGTATAATTCTGCGCATAAGTATTTATTATTAATAATTGTATTAAAAGTAAAATGCTATTTTTGAATTTTTGCATGGCGCAATATTAATACATGGTTTTAAATAAATCGAAATTTACTACCGACATCGTTCTTCGTCCTGATGATATTGATATGAATGATCACCTGCATAGCAGCAAATACATGGATTACGTTTTATTTGCACGATACGACCAAATGGAACGATGTTATGGATTTAGCATGGAAGACTTTATAAAGGCAGGATTTGGTTGGGTAATGACAGATAGTTTTATGCAGTTTAAGCGGCCCCTGATGTTGAAAGACGTGGCAACAGTAACCACTTGGGTCGAAGATTTTAATAAGAGCATAGTCGAAGTGCACTTCACCATTCATAATAAAGGAACCAATAAATTATCCTGCAATGGCTGGTTCAAATACAGCATGGTGGAGTTAAGTACAATGCGTTCGGCGAATATCCCGGAAGACATAAAAAGAAAATATACCATTTAAAAGTTCATAGAATGAAATTAAGTAAATTATTTATCATCTGTATCGCATTGGTGTTTACACAATGCTCGCACCCGGGGAGCAATACCATAAGGGAAATTCTTTCAAAAGATAAAGTCAATGTAAAGTTTATAAGCTTCTTTAATAAACGAAATAACCGGGAAGTAAAAAACCTCGATGCTACCGTGGAAGTGACCATTCCGAAGAAGGTTACTGTGGGATTGAAAGCAAATGATGCTGCTGTGAAATATGATAAGGAGGGAGAAAAAAGGACCATTTCGGACCTGAACGATTATCTAAAGACCCTGGATCAATATACCAGGTATATCTTCGGTTTTACATTGGATAGCATTCGATGCACGGTTTATACAACGGAGAGCTTTGATGTTATCCGTACCGTTACCCTCGATAAGAAAAACAATAAGATCCATCGCATCAACGAAAGTTTTTTTGTAACGGGTACACTTCTTAAAATTGTAGATACGGATATATCAGGCAAAGACGGAGACTTCAGTGAACCCGTAAAGGAAAAGGTCACTACCTGCCTCTTCGATGAAAATAAGATGTTCTATAAAACAGAAGAAAAAAAGAATGGAGCGGAACATGTTTTAAAACTTAACAATGACGCTGCATTTCTCCAAATGCAGGATGCTATATTATTCAAGCAGTTTTGCGGTGATGCTGCCTTACGTTTGAAAGACAAGAACCCGGAATTGTTCGAACCGGCACCGGAAGTCAATGAATAGTGAACAGTGAATAGTGAACAATAAAATACATCTGAGTGGTTTAACCTGAGTTTGAAATTATTGTGCGGGGGCAATTCAAAGTGTACCACGATCCAATTCCTTCATTCTTTTTCTTTTTCTTACTTTTGCAAACTTTTTCCTCCCTTCATGATTTATCTGATTATTGTTATCTATTCCCTTTTAATGGTTTTTATTTTGTGTTTTGCGTTTATCCAGGCACACCTGATCTACCATTATTTAAAGGCACATCGCGAAAAAAAATATAAGGAGCCGGAAGAACTTACTCATTTCCCGTACGTTACGATCCAACTGCCAATTTATAATGAGCTTTATGTTGTCGAAGATCTTTTGGAAGATTGTTCAAAAATTGACTACCCCAAAGATAGGCTTGAGATCCAGGTGCTCGACGACAGTACGGATGAAACAGTGGAACTGATCGCCAATAAAGTTGCAGACATCCGGAAAAGGGGAATTGATATAATCCATGTAAGGAGGGCTTCGAGAGAAGGATATAAAGCAGGTGCACTGAAGCACGGAATGCAATTTTGCAAAGGCGAATTCATCGCAATTTTCGATGCTGACTTCCTGCCCGAACCAAATTTCCTGAAACGTACCCTGCAACAATTTGACGATGAAAAAGTTGGGTTGATTCAAACCCGTTGGGACCATATCAACCGTAATTATTCCAGGCTTACCAAATCCCAGGCCTTCGGATTGGACGCACATTTTACCGTTGAGCAAACCGGTCGTAACAGTGGTGGTTATTTCATGAACTTCAATGGCACCAGCGGCATATGGCGCAAAAGCTGTATCGAAGATGCGGGTGGCTGGCAAAGTGATACCATCACGGAAGATATGGACCTGAGCTTCCGCGCTCAATTGAAAGGCTGGAAGTTCAAATACCTGGAGGAAGTTGCAAGCCCAAGCGAATTACCGGTAACCATGGATGCCTGGAAAAGCCAGCAGTATCGATGGAATAAAGGCAGCGCCGAAACCACCAAGAAAATTTTGGGTAAAGTTTACAGGGCTAAAATTTCCCTGGCTCATAAGATCCATTCTACTTTTCACCTATTGGGCAATTTCAATTTTGTATGTGTAATAGCGACGGCAATTCTAAGTGTTCCGCTTTTATATGTAAAAGCAAAACATCCTGAATTAAAATGGTTCTTCGAACTGGCCAGCGTTTGTGTTATCGGATTTTTTATTTTGGGAATGTTCTATTGGATCAGCAATAAGCGCCAAAGCCTTCACCGGGAAGTGAATGCCGTAGAGTTCTTCGTTGATTTTATTCTTTTCCTGAGCACTGCCATGGGAATGAGCCTTCATAATTCAATGGCCTTCATGTCGGGACTGCTCGGGTTCAAATCGGCTTTTGTCCGAACTCCTAAATTTCACCTTTTGAAAGGAAGCCGTAACTGGCAAAATAATAAATATGTTAAAATAAATTTAAAGCCTATAACCATACTTGAGCTTGCGGCGGTAATTTATTTTGGGTACGCATTATATCTTGCATTTGAGCTTGGCGATTACGGCTTATTCCCGTTCCACCTTATGCTGTTCTTTGGTTTCGCTTACGTGGTCTATTTCACCTTTGAAGAAAGTTTCGAATGGAGTTTCTTAAGGAAATCAAAACCTGCAAACGTTAATGTGGTGGAAGCCTGAAGTCGGACTCGATAATTATTCTCTTATCATTTAGTATATAGTCGGGCAGGTTCTCCCCGCCAATAATGACCGGCGTTTTATTCAGTGCAAATATTTTCTCCAGGTGCTCTGGAAGAGGAATTACTGTGTATACTTTCAGATCAGTAAAATACATAAGCTCGTTGGCATCCAGGAATCCGACATTGAAGAAAACTACTTCCTTATCTTTAAATCTTTCATCAAGTTCCTTAATCATCCTTTTATACTCTTTTGCGAGCTCTCTCCTGCTATTATCAAAATGATCTTTAAAGTGCTGCGGTATATTGAAAAAAAGAATCATGACCAGGAACACTAACAAATATTGTATTCTCTTATAGCCGTATTCATCGAGTTTCTCTAAAGCCAGGTTCATTGCATTTCCCAATGCCAGGAAAATAAACGGGCTGGCAATAAAAGTAAAGGTGATCATCTTGGTGGCAGCTATTGAAAAAAACAAGTACGTTATAATAAGGCACGAGAAAACAAATATCCTGTAGTTCACATTCTTAATTCTTAAATACAGAAGTACGATACTTATGGCTATAATTATTGAACCTATATCTTTATACAACGGATACAGATATTTCATAGTCTGAAAATAAAAATACCATGGCCCGCCATGCAATTCAACCACTTCGGTGAAATGTTTCGATACCAGCTCATATTCATATTCTGCAAGCAGAGGATACATTTTGAAAATATAAAATTGCCAGGGCAGGAAAACCAAACAGCAAATCATTACCGAAATAATTAGCTTTAAATAATTCCCCATGTCTTTTCTATCTTCTTTATTAAAGAGAATCGTTAATCCCCACCCGCTAAAGACAAGCAGGCCGGGAAGCCATTTCACTAAGATCGCCATCCCTGAAAACAGGCCAATGACCATTGCCCATTTCCATTGCTTATGCTCTGTATATTTAAACCATGCCCAAACCGACGCGCATATATAAAACACAAAAGCTAAGTCATTATGATCATTGCTCGCAACTCCGCTTACCAAAGCCAAAGGGAAATATGCAAATGCATACAGTAAAGCAGAATAGTATCCCACCTTCTCACTCACCGCTTTCTTGCCAATAAAATAAATAAAATATACCTGTATTGCCGACATAATAACACTTGGGAACCGTGCAGCAAAAACCGAGGTTCCGAATAATTTTATGCTGACAGCCATCTGCCATAAAAAAAGTGGTTGCTTGTGAAGCCATAGATTACATTCCGTCCATACGGTTGTAATCCTGATCAGGGGATCATCATAAAGCGTAGGTAAAAACCAATGCCTTGTGAAATTTTTTGCCACCACCGCGTGAAAGGATTCGTCCCAGCTGTTCAATATCTGATCGAGTAACGCAAAGGTTACACGAATGCAAAAGGCGGATAAGATCAAAAACAGCAAAGCGCCAGCCCTGCCTTTATGAAAGCGCCATAAGCTGAATCCTAAAAGTATAATTGATAATAAAAGAAACAAGACTTCCATGTGAGCCTCCTAGTTAGCCGGGGTATATTTCAGTAGCGTCATAAACTCAATGTTTTCAACCACGTTATCAATGGTGTACTCATAATTCTTCTTTATAAACTCCTTCGCTTTCTCACCAAACAAAAACACCTTCGTGTTAGGAGGTAAAGGATCATAACAATTCCAAATCGTGACATTCGAACCGGCCCTTTGCAATAATCTTATATAGAAATATGTATGATCGTTATGCTCTCCAAAAAGGAATACCTGGTCATTGAATATCTCCGGAGTTTTCAAATGGTCTCTTATAAAGTAAGAAACGGTGTAATGGCCATGCATATTGGTTTCATCCTTTGGCTTATACACGAAATCGATAATGGCGGAATAAGGATAAATGTAAATAATAATAAAAGATACTGTCATGAGTGCTGACTTCCATTTATCCGCTTTAAGTAATTTAACTAGTGCATCAAGCACAGTATATATTCCTATCGCCGTAATAGTTGCAAGCAATGGAAATACAGGGAGATCATACCAGACACATTTGTAAAGAGGTATTGAAATAAAGCCCAGAAATGCCAGGCTCATCCAAATAACAAAAGCATGCAGCCGCTTTATCCTTTCGTCCTTCTGAAAAAAGACACTTAAATAACCGATGGGTAAAAACCATATCCAATAATAAAACCTTCGCCTGCTGATTATATTATCCAAATAAAAGTTCCATTTTTCATTATGATCTTCCGTTTTTGAAGCAAGCATTAGCAGGTCATCTCCAAAAACAGCTTTTATGTATCCGGGGTTATAATGGTCGCGCAAAAAATAAAATCCTGCCATCACAGTTAAGAACAACGCTATTCCAATCCAGGTAGCTTTATCTTTTAATAAGGGCAAGAGCTTCCCTCTCGCTATTGCGTATACGAATAACCCCGGCAAAAATGAAATACCCGCAATGCTCTTTGTGAAACATGCCAGTGTAACAAAAATACAGGTGTAATAAATATACCTGGAGTTCCCGGTATCGCAATAGAGATATAACGACAGGCAATATAACGTAATGAACAGGGTTAAAAGACTGTCATAATCACCCGTCCGGGTTCCATGGATGCTTACATACCCGGGGACACTTACCAATATTATCGCTGCTAGAAAACCTATCCAGGGCGATCTTAAATATTTTGTGAATAAAACAAACAGGGATAAGCAGGTAAGGAAAGCGGCAATTGCAAGCGGCAGCCTTATACTGAGTTCATTTACACCTGTAATATGAAAACAAATGTTCTGTAGCCAATTCAACAGCGGAGGTTTAAGGTTCCACATATCGGGCTCCGTGAAAAAATAGGTTACCAGGTAATTCTTGTTCTCAAGCATGGCAAACGAATTCATGGAAACCCTCCCCTCATCCCAAACTCTTATAGTCAAATGCCCCAGATGTAGGAACAAGGGAAAATAAAGGATCACAGCAAGCAGAATATAAACTGCGTATTTTTTCATCTGGTTAGGGGTGCAAGATATCTTTTTTTAAGAAAGTTACTATTCCTGCCTGCCTCCTCTTTGCGATGTATAAAACGGTTTTTTTGACCAATTGACAAAGTAAATTTATCGTATTTTCGCGCCTTACAAGAAATATCTCATGTCAGTATTAGTTAACCGATCATCAAAAATTATCGTACAGGGCTTTACCGGTACGGAAGGCACTTTTCATGCTACCCAAATGATAGAGTACGGGACCAATGTTGTAGGCGGAGTAACGCCGGGCAAGGGCGGCCAAACTCATTTGAACAAACCTGTATTCAATACGGTAGCCGACGCGGTGAAAAACACCGGCGCCAATGTGAGCATTATTTTTGTCCCTCCCATGTTTGCGGCCGATGCAATAATGGAAGCTGCTGATGGAGGAATAGCGCTTATCGTTTGTATCACGGAAGGTATACCTGTACAGGACATGGTAAAAGCAAAAGAATACCTGGGAGGAAAAAACAGCAGGCTGATCGGGCCTAACTGCCCGGGAGTGATCACCAGTGATGAATGCAAGGTTGGAATAATGCCGGGCTTCATTTTCAAAAAAGGAAGAATAGGAATAGTTTCCAAATCGGGCACATTAACTTACGAAGCTGCCGACCAGGTGGTGAAGGCTGGGTTAGGTATTTCTACCGCCATTGGCATTGGAGGCGACCCAATCATCGGGACAACGACAAAAGAAGCGGTAGAGCTATTCATGAACGACAGCGAAACCGACGCCATCATCATGATCGGTGAAATAGGTGGAGGAATGGAAGCAGAAGCCGCCCGCTGGATAAAGGATAATAATAAAAAACCGGTTATCGGTTTCATCGCAGGTCAAACAGCGCCTCCCGGCCGCCGTATGGGCCATGCCGGAGCCATTGTTGGAGGAGCAGAAGATACCGCTGCAGCCAAGATGAAGATCATGCGCGAATGCGGGATCACCGTTTGCGAATCGCCGGCGGTGCTGGGAGAGACGGTAGCGAGATTACTTTCTGCGGGAAGCTCAAAATGAAAAAGCAACAAATGAGGTGAGACAGGACGGGATCCTTCGCATGATCCATCCGCACTACCTATGCTCATCATGCTCTGGATGACGACAGCAAGGCTCCGGCAACACTTCCGTCATTGTTCATTGTTAATTGTAAATTGTTCATTCTTAACAGTCCTCCCCGCACTCCTCGCTCTCGATCTCAAAAGTTGTATGGTGAATATTCATATCCTCCAGCAGGTGTTTCACTTTATGTTTCGCGCTTTCAAATTTAGCAACATCGTTATCCTTTAAAACCAAATGTGCGGTCATGGCGTTCTGGCTGCTACTGAGTGCCCATACGTGTATATGGTGAACATTGGTGATTTCTGAAAAGCTGAGAATCGTATCCTTTACTTTTTGAAGATCGATATTCCTAGGAGTGCCATCTAGGGCTAGGCGAAGACTATCGCGTAATAAATTCCAGGTGGCAAGCAGGATCACGATTCCAATTGCAAAACTTATTAAAGTATCAAGCCAATAATAGTTCGTGAAATAAATTATTATCCCAGTTACTACAACTCCTAAAGATACCAAAGCATCACTTAAAAGATGAAGGTAGGCTCCTTTGATATTTACATCTTTATCCCGGTCTTTAAAAAACAGAAAGGCTGATAAAGCATTAATGATAATTCCAATAAATGCAACTGAAGAGATGACTTTGCCCTGCAATTCCTCCGGGTGATTGATCCGATTGAATCCCTCATAGAAAATTACAACGGTGGTAATTATAAGCAGCACAGCGTTGAGTAATGATGCCAGGATGCTTATCTTTTTAAAGCCATAGGAGTATTTCTCTGTCGGCTTTATCTTCATCATCTTAAATGCAAAAAGGGCAAACAACAAACCAAAGACATCCGTTAGGTTATGCCCCGCGTCACTTATCAACGCAAGTGAGGATTGGATGTAACCCGCAACAAATTCTACAATAACAAAAATGGAATTCAGCAGGATGCCAATGATAAAGGCTCGGTTGACGTTCGGGATTTCACGATAGTGGTGATGATGATCTGCATGGTTGTGTTCCATAGTGTCGATCGTTGAATTAATGCATCACCTTATTGCTTGGAAATAAACACACTCCTCAGGCTGTTAAAAAACCGGAATAACAAAGGCATGTTTTTCGTAATTATCTCTGCATTGCCGGTCATTTCTGATTTATAATCCAGCTTTTTTCCATAATTGGTGGTCATGCCATGAGTCAAAACCACTTCAACCCTGTAGGTGTCTTTATTGGCAATAGGCGACATGCTGGTTACTTTACCTTCGAGCAATCCATATTCAGCAAAAGGATAATTATCAACCTTGATCTTTACCACCTGTCCCTTTTCAATTTTTCCAAATCCGGTTGGTGGTATCGACACAAAACAAAAATAAGAATCCGATTCCCTGATCAATGCAAATAATTCAGCACCGGCTTGTACGTACTCGTTCACATGCAGCGGAGTTAAGTAAGATAGCTTGCCATCGATTGGAGCTTTAATTATATACGACTGTTCCCAGTTTAAGCTAAAGCTGTTAAGCTGGCTTAGTGCAGTCTTGATCCCCTGTATCAGTGTCAACGACTTACCACCTTTACCCATTTGTGTTTCCAGGATCTGGTTTTGAAGCTGGGTGATGGTGATTTCTGTCTCTTCAATTTTATTTCTCATAGAGGATGCATCCATTTGCTTCTGCCTGTATTTGCTTTCTTCTTCCAGATATTCTGCCTGCGACATCACTCCTTTCTGTACCAGTTCCTTATCTAAAGCATTACGCTGAGCCATTATTTTCAGATCTGCTTCCATTAATCGTAACTGCCGCCTGCTTTCCTCTACTATATCCCTGTAGCTGTATATCTGGATCTGTATATTCCCGATCGTTTGCGACTCATATTGGTTGGAAGTAAATGAATTGTACTCTCCGATCATACGGTTCAATTCAGCAAAAGTACCTTCGAGCTCTCCGAAAGACGTGTGGCTTCCTTTATATGTCGGAAGCTTCTTCATTGCATACAATGCATCCGAAACTTCCTTGCCGTATCTCAAAAGACTATCTATGCTTTGCTTTGAGGCAGGATTTTCAATTTCTGCAATGATATCCCCTGCTTTCACCATGGAAGTATCTGCAACGTATAACTTTTGGATCTTGCCCGATGATTTCGTGACTAATTTCAAAGGTGGTGTTGAGGTGGTAATGACAACCTTGCCTGCCACAGTATCGGAATACTTGATAAAGTAGGAAAATACAAACAGTGAAATTATCAAAAGGAAGATGATCGTTATTCCCCATTTGATGGTCCAGGAAGGTACACTGGACATGATCTCGTCCACTTCCTCTGAATACATTTCATCTTTTAATATATTTTTATTTTCAGTCATTGAAAGAAATTCTTGTTTGGTCTAATTTGTTTTTATGGTAGATAATTTTTCAAGTTCCAGCTGATTTTTCACAAGCTGGAAATAGAATCCCTGTTCATTCACCAATTCCTGGTGATTGCCTGATTCAACGATCTTGCCATTCTCCATGACCAGGATCTGATCGGCATTTTTTACTGTGCTTAAACGATGCGCAATAATTATTACCGTCTTCTTATGAAACCATTTATTGAGGTTTTGCATGATCACCTTTTCATTCTCAGCGTCCAGTGAGCTGGTAGCTTCGTCAAAGAAAATATAATCAGGGTTTTTATACACCGCTCGCGCGATCAAAATACGTTGCTTTTGACCGGTGCTCAAACCCACTCCTTCCTGTCCTATCTTGGTATTGAATCCCAAAGGCAATTGTTCCACGAAGGAACGTATATTGGCTATCTCAGCTGCCTGCATCAATTTCTCACGATCGATCGTATCCTCGCTCACTGCAATATTTGCCGCAACCGTATCATTAAAAATAAAACCTTCCTGCATTACAACTCCGCATTGATTGCGCCAGGTTTTATTATCGACATTCTTAAGTGGTAAATTTTCAATCATCAATTCTCCGCTCGCCGGTTCATAGAACTTAAGTAACATTTTCATGAAGGTCGTTTTACCGCTTCCGCTGCTTCCAACGATAGCTGTTATCTTATTCGCCGGAATGGTAAGTGTTAGCCCATCGAGCACTTTTTTGCTTTCCGGCCCGCTGTATTGAAAAACGAGGTTGTTGACATGAAACGACATATCACTCTTCAAAATCTTGATCGTGCTTTCCTCGTTCACATCTTCATCTTCCCTGTTGTGTATTTCCGATAACCTGTCGAGACTTAACCTTGCATCCTGCAGGCTTAAGATAAAACTTACCAACTGTGAAATTGGTCCGTTCATCTGTCCGATAATATAACTTACGGCCAGCATCATACCCAGGGTGAATGTCGGATCATCTATTACAAGCTTTGCGGACAAGAATATTATTGCAATGTTTTTCAGTTCATTGATAAAGGAAGATCCTACACTCTGCATTTGCCTTAACCGCAAAGATTTTACGCTGATACCGAAAACCCGTGCCTGTATATTTTCCCAGGCCCATCTCTTTTTACGCTCTGCATTATGAAGCTTTATTTCCTGCATCCCGTTTATCAGCTCGATCACTTTGCTTTGGTTCTCACTGGATATTTGGAATCTCTTATAATCCAGCACTGCCCTGCGTTTCAGGAAGAACCATATCCATAAAAAGTACACAATGCTGCCTGCCATGAAAACGCCAAATATCTTCAGGTTATAAAGCGCCAGTATCACACCGAACATCACCAGGTTGAACATGCTGAAAATTATGGAAATGAAGTCACCAGTGATAAAGCTCTCGATCCTCTTGTTATCTGAAATGCGCTGCAGTATATCTCCCGAAACTTTTTTATCGAAATACGATATGGGAAGTTTCATCAGCTTGATGAAGAAATCGGCAACAAGGGATATGTTCACCCTGGAGCTCATGTATAGCATGATCCAGGAACGAATGATCTCCATCGCCGTTCTGCCTAAAAATAAAAACAACTGTGCGAGCAATACCAGGTAAATGAAACTCACGTCCCTTTGCTGGATCCCGATATCAACTATACTTTGCATGAAGAAAGGGAATACGAGAGATAATAAGCTACCTGCCAGCAAGCCTACCATTATCTGCACAATAAACTTCTTGTACATGAACAGGTATCTCAGGAGGAACCGGAACCCTGTTTTCTCTGTTTTATCATCATCCGGTTGCTTATAAAATTCGCCGGATGGTTCCAATAAAAGTATGATGCCTTCATTCGTTGTTTCGTCCGCCTTTTTATTTATCCAGTGAGAAATGAACTCTTTCCTGGAATATTTTACCCGCCCGATAGCGGGATCCGAAACATAAACCTTATCCTTTGTTGCCTTATAAACAACTACGAAATGATTTTGGTTCCAATGATAAATTCCGGGATAAAGCTCTTTTTCAATTGCAGTATTGTAATTTACACGCACTGCCTTTGTGCGGAATCCCATCTTCTCCGCAGCAGAAACCAGCCCTGAGAATGTGCTGCCTTCCCTGTTGGTGTATGAAAGGTCTTTTAATTTTTGAATAGAAAACGTCCTTCCGTAATGTTTGGCAATGATCTTCAAACAGGTAGGTCCACAATCTAAAATATCAGCTTGCAAGTAATGTGGAAATGACATTTATTGTTTGTTGTTATAGTTTTATATGCAATGGTTTAATGTTTAACATAGGCGATTCCATTGCCAGTAATGATGGAATCTTCTCCCACAGGGCAAATCTAAGCATTTGGTAACCAATTCCGGCTTCTCCGTCGAATAACCCCAGGTAACCCATGAGGCTGTTTCCCTCCCCAAAATTGAATTTACCGGTTGCCCGGAATGCATCAATGTTCTTTTCTAAATGTTCATCAGCTTTTCTGTCAAGGGTATCATCCTTGGATGCAATCGCAAGGAGTTTTAATATTTCCAGGTTGCCTGCATCTCCATACATAATGGGAAAAGAATTTCCTAAACCATTTTGAATGAACCCCTCTTTTTCAAATTTAAGATTTTTATTTAATATTTCATTGCTAAAATAATTAACAAACACCCTTCCCCAAAGCTCACCTGTCCTGCCATTACACCATGAAAATTGGAACTCTTCCTCCGACATATATTTTATATCGGCAGGTATATCTCCTGTGAACAACCTTTCATGCTTACAATTCAATGCCTTTATAGAATACTGCAAATATTTTTCCTGGCGGGTTACAGCATACATTTGAGCTAAGGCAAAAGCAATACCTGTTGTTCCATAGGCGAAACTTGAAATAGAATAATTAATGCTCTTATCCTTGCTTGTAATATCCGGGAGCCAATAAACGAAGTCCTCTTTCTCCTTTGCGCCTTCCAGAAGGTTATCGGCACAACGCCGGGCCAGTTCTAAAAACCTGGGGTTCTTTTTTCTTTCATATATATTCAGCAATACGGTTATGCAACCGGCAAGCCCGCTTAAAAGGTCAGTAGAAAGGTCACGATAAACATTCCTGTCGAGCCACTCTAAAAAAGCGTGAGCCACTGTTTCATCCCAGATTCCTTTATCGGGGTATAGCGCATCTGCATGATCCATGAGATTCAGAAGGCATAAAGGGTAGCTATATCCGCTGCATTGAATAGTTAGCTTGTACCTCTCGAAGGATTCTTTATCTATATTTCTTTCGTATTCGTAAAGGAAACGCTTTGTGTTATCCCTGATTATTTTATCTGCAAGGTCAAAATACCGCGATTCTTCGAAACAGCTTGACGCGTACAAAAAAAACCAAGCCATGCCTGATTCCCCGTTATAGAAACCATCATCGAGATAAGAGAAACGCGGATGCCTGGAAAATATACTTTTGGTTTTATAAACCCAGCTGACCTCGTTGTCAATGGTTATCCTCTTGTCATAAATATTGACTGCTATCTTACGCGAGCAATCTAAAAGTTTCTCTTTCAAGCTCTCGTTCATGATGGCAAACTGTTTTGTTCTTTAAAAATAGTGAATGACCCGTTAATAATGTTGAGCTGAAATTCCAGGTCTTCATCGGATAGGTTCTCAAATTTCTCGGTTAAGTCATTGCGGATATCCGATTTGAATTTTATATCGCTTACTTCTTTCAATAGCCCATCAAATAATTTATTAGAATAAAGATCAACCGAATAAACCGGAACATCAAGATTCAAAAGCTGCCTGACCTCAGATTCAATTATATTCTCGTTATACCCTTCTTCTTCGTGGGCCGACCACGCATGATCATAAACGAGGTTTGCTTTCACGCCATCGGTAAGGTTAACAGGGTTAAAGTACTGCTTTTGCAATGTGAAATAGGTGGACGAGGACCGGAGAATTTTACGGATATAGATTTTTTCTGATAGCTTATCCACGATAAATTTTTTCAGTGACTCACGGTTTTTTCTTACAAACATATAAGTTGTTTGGAAACCATTCAATATATCCTCCAGGTAATTCTCACCGCTTTTTACCGCTCCCTCAAGTGAAGGCAAGTGCGCATTATGCTGCCCGGTTTTCGTTAATGCACTTTTCATCCTTCCTTTCGCCATATCTTCTTCCTTCGACCACTTAGGAAGCATGCCTATATGTTTAACACTGATGTCAAACTTTGTTTCTATGGCTTTCATCAATACCTCATCATCTCTGAAATTTATTCTCCTCGAAAATAATCCTTCCAGGTCAATATAGGAAGGCTGATGTCCTGCACATAATATATTTCCTGATCCTATATCGTACGAATTAAAGAGGTAAAAAATGAAAAGCATCTGCCCCTGTGTATAAAAGAATTCTTTCACTTCCTCTTCATCCTTGCACGAACTTTCTTTCGTATTAATAAATTCTACCCAGGAATAGCTCCCCTTATCTATTCCGGATGGGAACCTGGTATTTATTTTCAGGCCTGCGCGTGAGATCTCCTCAAGCACTTCCTTAAAAAAAGTTTCTGTCTTAAAATCTTTCGGTTTGTATAAAAGTTTTTGGCCATCTTCAAATTCCAGGATAACAACATGAGTGTTATTATTACGCAGAGCATTATTGAAAAGGCTAAGGGCCGAGAGGTTATGGAGTACATTAACCCCGAATTTAATTTTGATTTCTTCCGAATCAGCAACTAATTCGGATAAGAATTTTGAGATATACGCCTCCTGGTTCCGGATGAATTTATGCATGGACGGAATCAGCACCGGATATTTTTCAAACAAATATTCGAGGAAGTCTTTCTGTTGTGTGATCGAATTAATAAAATAGCTATGGAAATTTTCCTTTACACCTTCAGCATAACCGTTTTCCAACAATACTTTATGCTCGTAGAATAAGGTATCGGCCAGCATTATATATTTAATAAAGTCAGAAACCTGGCCGGCAATATCCTGAATGATCTTTTTTGAATTTACGTCCTGGCAAAGCATGCTCAGGGATTTATTTATATCCGGATGATTTCCGAAGCATTGAAGGATATACCGGTCGAGAGTTTTGACTGCATTTAAAATAATATCTGTTTTCTCTGATATTAAATCATCGAATGTGTTTTCTGTTATCTGATATTTGAATTTAGAATAGGCTTCGATTAAAGATGGCTCCACAGAACCTGAAGCAATTTTTTGCAAAGCCTTTGCCCTGTTTTCTACCAACGACAGATCTCCCCCGATAAAGAGATTTCCAAATGCATCGATATACTCTTTTAGCTGGGCCTCTAATTGAGCTGAATTGTTTTTGGATTTATAGTAGTTAAATCTTTCGTATAAATTTAATCCCTTTTCTATCATGATTTAGTAAAAAATAAAGCCCTCCTGTAGAGGGCTTCATTTATAATAATTTGTTAAGCATGGTAAAACGTGTCCATTATGGGCAACCGCAACCGCCGCCTCCATGGTGGTGGTGACTTGAAGAAGAAGACGATGATGAAGAAGACTTCGAAGATGAACTGTGACCATGGCTATGATGGTGTCTGTGGTGGCTATGATGATGATGATGACCACCTCCACCGCCAGCGATAAACGACAACTGTGTAGAATTTAATTCTACAACCGGGTTCTCGCTTAACATTACGTTAGATAATTTTGAGAAATTCATTTTGGATAATTTGATTAAAAAAATGTGCCTACTCGATTTATGCTTTTCGGCTTCCGCAATTACTGAGTATATGCAATAGTAAATAAATTGATTAAAATTAAAAAAACATTTTCTATAAATAATTCTTCATAAGTATACACTATAAAAAATCACGACTTATCTAAAAATAAATTTATCTAATCCAAATTTTGAATAATGTAGGGTATCATAACATCCGGAAAAAGATGCATAACAATGTCTAATCATTAAATCTGCCTCCTTTACAAAAAAAGTAAAGAAAAGAAATTTAATACCCTGGATTATTTTAAAGCTTCTTATGGAAGAAGCTTACGAAACAAAACAGCTTCCGGATTAACATAACTGGAAGAAGAATGCTTCTTTGAACTACTACTTTTGGATTTGTGGCTGCTTTTGTGATGTCCTTTTTTTCCGCCTGTGATAAAAGATAATTGGGCTGAACTTAATTCAATAATAGGATTTTCATTAAGTTTTACGTTTAATAGTTTTGAGAAATTCATTTTTGTATGAGGACTAATAGTTTTGCCTACTCGATTTGTGCTTTTCGGCTTCCGCAATCATAATTTGTATGCAAGAATAAACATTTCCGTGTGGATAAAAAAATTTAATTTGTTAAATAATAAATTTATTTCGGAAACGTCCTAAATCGTGTACACTTTTTCTGTTGTTTTATCAGGATTTTTGATCTTTTACCGCAAAAGGCAACAATTACGCTTACCCTATACTGATACGATAATATTTTATTGTTAGCGAAGAACCCATGGATCTTTGAATTTTGATTGATTTGTTGTTTGGCAAAATAGTTTACCTAAAGGTGTTATTTAACCCCCTGGCTCGATAATCTCCATTATAACGATCAACACATTTTTTGAAACTCATATATATTAACAAGAATAGTACTTGTGCAAAGACATACTTTATGTATCCATATCTTTGGTTTCTGATTAAGTTATTTTAAACTCAAGTCAAAAAAGAATTTTCTGTATCTATTGATTTTATTAGTATTTTGAACTAGTATTCACTTTTTAAAGCATCACCACTAATCTAACCTCTAACAGCTAAAAATAAAAAAAGCCCTCTAATGAGGGCTTTTTTTATTTTTTTTTGCAATAGGGAAATCAACCTCCGTTACCACCTCCATTTCCTCCTCCGTTTCCTCCGTTACCACATTTTTTTGTGCTCGAAGACGAAGATGAACTAGATGAGGATTTGTGTTTTTTGCATTTGCTGTGGTGATGACGGTGATGTTTATGGCAACCATGACCGCCTGCGATAAACGACAACTGGTCAGAGTTTAACTCTACAACCGGGTTTTCGCTAAGCATTACATTTGATAGTTTTGAAAAATTCATTTTGTATGTTACGTTAAAATATTTTTTGCCTACTCGATGTGTGCTTTTCGGCATCCGCAATTTGTTTTTGTGTCTGCAATTCTACACATTTAATGTGAATAAAAAAAATATTTTTTTTAAATAATTATTTTATCTTGCCAACGTCCTGAAAAATGGCCACTTTTGCCTGGTGCTCAAGTTGCAATTCTGGCTTCATTTTATAAACAAAAATTAAAATTCTATACGCATTGATCCTTCCTATATATGGATAAATATCGACTGAAAACCTTCATGAAACACCCATTTTATTGTACACTTTTGGATTCTTATCCACAACCCAACATAAAGATTAATGAAATTTTCCGATGAACGTAGCTAATATTAAACACTGGCCTATCGTAGGATATCCCAATAGAATAGAGGAAAGTGACATACCGTTAGCAAGTTATTGATTCTAATTTAAATATCTTAACAAAAACGGCATAACTATTGCTAATTTTTGTTTAACAACAAATATTGAATAACATGATACATAAATTTTTACCCTCAATTCTATTTATTTTTCTGCTGGGTCAACTAAACGCCCAATCTCCTAACAAGATTCCCTTCATTCAGAACAAAGGTCAATGGCAAAATGACGCTTTATTTAAAGCCAATATACCTGAAGGGCAGGCTATAGCCACTCCAACCGGTATGCTGATAGGCAAGTTCGATCAACAATCCCTTATTGCTGTAAGTGAATGGGGAATGAAGATTGAAGACAGAGAGACCGGTGTTGAGTACACTAAGGCTCACCCAACTGCTCCGGCTCTTAAAGGCCACGGCTGGCGTTTCCATTTCTTAAACGGAAACCCCGCAATGACAATTGAGAGTAAAAATGAGAGCAAAGATTTCTATAACTTCTGGATTGGTGATGAAAGTCAGCATGCAAGCCATGTACATAGCTATGATGAAATCATTTACAAGAATGTATATTCAGGAGTAGATGTTCGCTACTATACCGCCGATAACGGTGACCTGGAAAATGACATTATTGTTAAACCACATTCAGATATCACTAACCTTTCGTTTGAAATTGAAGGTGTGAGCAATCTTAGACTTAATGTTTCAGGCGAACTGATCTTCAGCACCACTGTTGGTGATTTTGTTGTTCCTGCGCCGGTAAGTTATTTACAGGATGGTATGGGAAACAAAACTCCTATACTTGTACGTTATCGTTTATCCAATGGTGTTATAACCTTTGAGATTCCTAAATATGACGAAAACCAAACTCTGGTGATCGACCCTATTGTTGTTCGTTGGGCAACATGGGCAACCAATAACTCAACCGGAGGTGATTCACATAACCACTCTTTCGGAATTGATAACGCCGGAGCCTTATATACAACAGGCCGTATCGGGGCTACCAGCTCAAGTGCATTGATCACAGTTGGAGCTTTCCAATCAACCAGTGGCGGTGCATTGGATATTTTCATCGGAAAATATACTGAACCTTCTTCTCCAGGAGGATCAGGAGCCAGAGTATGGCAAACTTACCTTGGAGGAGCACAAAGCGATAACGCATACGTTGCTCAAATCGGCACCGACGGATTCCTATATGTATGTGGTAATACTTATTCTAATATGAATAAGACTTATGGCAGCGGCTTTACAGCAGGCGCCTGGACACAAAGGACAGGACAGCCTAACATTACTCTCCAGGCTTTAGTAATTAAATTGGACCTTGCCGGAAACGGAGCTATGGTACGTGAATTAGGTACTACAGGAGCTAATGATTTCGTAATTACACCTTACGACATGAAATTCCTGGTTACAAGTTCTACTTCTTTTGATCTTATCGTAACCGGCAGTTGCCAGCACCCTGCTGGTGTTGGAGCAAATGGTGATTTCCCGACTCCAAAAACACCTTCAGGAACTACTTTTACCCAACCGGCGGCTGCCGCAGCTTACAACGGATTCGTTTTCAGGATAAGCAAAGATTTCAATACTTTGAACTGGATAAACGAATTTGGATCAGATGTAGCTACTGCAGCTAACGAACAATTCAATATAACAACTCTTGATTTTGCAGGTAATATTTACCTTGGAGGTTCAACAGAAGCATCTTCTAATATATCATATAACAATCCTTCAAGCCAAACAACAAGAGTTGGTAACAGGGATGGATGGTTTATGAAACTTACCAGCGCAGGTACCGTTGTATGGTCACGCTATTATAATAGTACAGCTACTGACAGTACAAGCATACTAAGTATGGAATTAACAAGACTGGGAGGTGGTTTGCTAATCGGAGGTATTACCTCAGGGCTTTCATCGGCGAATATCACAGCAGGAGCTTATGACCAGACTTACGGCGGCGGAGCTCACGATTTATTTGTTGCTCAAATGCCATTATCAGGTGCATCCACTACATGGGGTTCTTATATTGGTGGTACAGGCGACGAAATTAACCTTATGGGTTTAAACAGGGACCTTAATGACGACATTTATATCCTTGGCTATACAAACAGCACAAATTACCCTACTTTAAGCAACCCTGTTCAAAGTGGAAATATGGGAGGTTATGACGCTATCTTCACCAAAATGAACTCTACAGGTTCTACATTGTCATACAGTACTTATTTGGGAGGCACAAGCGATGAGAATGATCCGATAGGGCAGCGTGGTATACAGTTTTCTAACTGCCGTACATACCTTGCTGCTACAATGTCATCAACAAATATCCCTCTTACCGCAGGTGCTGTTACTACCACCAAATCATCTGCAGCAGGTGTAATGGAAGCGGTGATCTACTCCCTTGGAAATCCTCCGGATCTTGTAAATAATACTATCTCTCCATTAGCACAGACAATTAACTGCGGACAGTCGGCAACACCTTTCACAGGTTCCGTTCCTACTTACAGCATTCCAACTATTAATCGTGCAGGTACAAATCAAACTCCCGGAACATCAGGAGCATATCCTTCAGGTGTACCAACAGTAACAGGCTACCAATGGCAAATAAGCCAGGATCATACCTTCAGTTATCAAAATATTCCAGGAGCTACCGGTCAGAATTATACTCCGTCTAATTCGGATGTACTTTTTGCAAGGACATATTACAGGAGAACAATTACGGCTGATGCATGCTCCCGTCCGGCTGACCCGATTGCAGAAGTTACCGTTGCAGGAGCTCCTAGTATCCATCCAACAGCAACTTGTGTGAGTACAACGATAAACTTCTTTGCAAATCCACAGAACCAAAGCGGAGCAGCTACGTACAACTGGACTGGCCCTAATGGTTTCAGCTCGACACTTCAGAACCCTGTTATTACAGGTGCTACTACTGAAAACAGCGGATATTATTTTGCACAAGTTATAGAACCTAACGGATGCCGTGACCTTCAACCGTTCTTCTTTGATTTTGTAACCTGTAACACTACAATAGTGACTCCGGTTACGCTGATCAACTTTACTGCTGTTAAAAACAAAACAGTTTCAAAGCTGGATTGGAGCACTTCAAGTGAAACAAATAGCAAAGTTTACATGATCGAAAGAAGCGAAGATGGAAGAAACAATTTCTTAACTCTTGGCAGCGTAGATGCAGCCGGTTATAGTCTTGCTAAGCGCTCATATACTTTCACAGATAAAAAACCAATTACAGGAGGTAACTACTATCGTTTGAAAATTATTGATATCGATGGTAAATACAAATATTCTCAAATCAGGTATGTTGACTTTAGCGAGCATGGAGATATTGTTTCAATATTCCCTAACCCTGCTAACACAACAATCAATATTGAAGGTTTAACAGCCGGCAATAGTGTTAAGGTTATAAATATTCTTGGTGAAGTAATGGCCGATTTTGCTGAAGTAAGCGGAACTCAATTAAAAATAGATATAAGCAATTATTCAAAAGGCGTATATTTTATTTCAACAGGCGACGGTCAAACAATTAAGTTTGTAAAGCAATAAGTTAAACATCACAATCCCTTTTATACGAACCACCCTTCCTAAACAGGAAGGGTGGTTTTTTTTATGCCCCGCCTCATTGCCCGGCGATACACCTATATTATATGTAGTCGGCGGTTTATAAATTCTATAGCTTCTCTTCTGCTTGCTATACAATATTTAAAGCATATCTCCTTTCTTCATTTACATAGATTATACAACTTATTCAAAAAAGTGTGTAATGCCTGAAACAGCTGGCCAATTTATTTTTGAATCATAAAATTAGAATAAAAACATATGTCAAACTTTAGATGCGGACGCCGAAAAGCAAACATAGAGTAGGCAGAAATACTTAATCAAAAAATAAAATGGACTTCTCAAAATTGTCAAACGTAATGCTTAGTGAAAATCCCATAGCGGAACTAAGCTCTTCTCAATTATCTTTTATTGCCGGTGGAGGTGGTTGCAAAACACCAAAGCAAAAAAGTCATCACAGTAAAAATAAATGCTCATCCAGTTCTTCCTCTTCCAGTTCATCAACATCAAGGTGTAGGAGAGTATGCTACAATCCATGCCCGGGGCCATTTGGCGGCGACGGATTGGGAAACAGGTGGTAATATAATAATTCCAAATTGCACGTATAAAAAGCAAACCTTTCTTATGGAAGGTTTGCTTTTTTTTTCACCCTGTTATTTAAGTTTTAAAACCCAACGTGTAAAGTGTAATTTCGCACCCGTTTAAATTCATTTTATGGCCGAAAGAAAAAGAATCTTAATAACAGGAGGCGCCGGATTTTTAGGCTCTCATTTATGCGATAGGTTTGTTAAAGAGGAATACCATGTTATTGCAATGGATAATCTCATTACAGGTGACATCCGCAATATCGAACACCTTTTTCATTTAGAAAACTTTGAGTTTTATCATCACGATGTAAGCAAATTCGTCTTTGTCCCGGGCGACCTTCATTATATATTACATTTCGCCTCCCCTGCTTCTCCTATCGATTACCTTAAGATCCCGATCCAAACATTAAAGGTTGGCTCACTCGGGATACATAACTGCCTTGGACTTGCCAAAGCTAAGAATGCACGCCTGTTGATAGCATCTACAAGCGAAGTTTACGGAGATCCTATGGTACATCCGCAAAATGAAGATTACTGGGGTAATGTGAATCCAATCGGCCCCCGGGGTGTGTACGATGAGGCAAAACGCTTCCAGGAAGCGATCACTATGGCGTACCATACCTATCATAATCTCGAAACAAGGATCGTTCGTATTTTTAATACCTATGGCCCCAGGATGCGATTAAATGACGGCAGAGCCCTTCCTGCATTTATTGGACAAGCTTTGCGTGGGGAAAACCTTACAGTGTTTGGAGATGGCTCCCAAACCCGCTCTTTTTGTTATGTCGACGACCTGATAGAAGGGATTTACCGTTTGCTTTTAAGTGATTATGTTTTTCCATTAAATATTGGAAACCCGGATGAAATAAGTCTGAAAGATTTTGCCGAAGAAGTTATAAAGCTAACCGGCACAAAACAAAAGATAGTTTACAAACCGTTGCCATTGGACGATCCAAAGCAACGCAAGCCGGATATCAGCAGAGCTAAAGAAATTTTAGGATGGGAACCCAAAGTAAACAGGGAGGATGGCCTGAAGAAAACATACGAGTATTTTCGAAACCTCCCCGAAGAAGAATGGTTCAAGCAACCGAAATTTCATTACAAATAATTCTCAGCCTGAGTTCTTATCTAAAATCAATACATTTGTTATGTAATTGATTAAAACAGAAATTAAAGAACTCTTATGGATGGCTTTATAATCTTACTTGTCTTTGCCCTCTTTGCAGTCGTTATTCTTCCAATTATTCTAGCGTCCTCAACCAATTCCAGGGTAAAAGATCTATCAAGGCAGATCAACGACCTTGAAAGGAAGGTCCAGGAATCTATTGAGATGAATTCGCAGGCACGGGAAAAAAGCAACTCCACGGTTGATAATGCCGAACCTGCCAGGGAAAAAAGTTACACGATAGAAGCAGAACCTATAGTTGAAATCCAAACGCAAGTTGAGGTATCCGAAATCGAACTTGAGACCATAGAAACCATAGTTGATGAAGAACCAGTTGAAGAAGAATTCATTTACCATCATAGCAGTTCACCGGCTTCTAATACAGAAACGGATTCATGGTGGGACAGATTCAAAATTAAAAACCCCGATCTTGAAAAATTTATCGGTGAAAATTTAATAAGTAAAATAGGTATTGCCGTCCTGGTTCTTGGTATAGGCTTCTTTGTAAAATATGCGATCGATAAAAACTGGATCAACGAATATGCCCGCGTAGGTATTGGGATTTTATCAGGCGCTGTTGTTTTGCTTTTTGCACACAGGCTTAGAGAGAGGTTCAAAGCATTCAGTTCGGTATTGGTTGCCGGTGCAATTGCCATATTCTATTTTACGATTACCATTGGCTTCCAGGAATACAGGATCTTTAGCCAGACGGTGGCATTTGGGATCATGGTATGCATCACCGCTTTCAGTGTATTTATTTCCATTGTATACAACCGCCAGGAACTTGCAGTGCTTGCGCTAATAGGCGGTTTTGCAGCTCCTTTTATGGTAAGTACCGGTGAAGGGAATTACAAAGTTCTGTTCACCTATATTCTTATACTCGACCTGGGCATGATGGTAATGGCGTTCGTCCGCAAATGGAATGCAGTTCATTTACTTGCCTATATTTTTACAATTCTTCTTTATGGCGCCTGGTACCTTCAGAACTCCATAGGAAAACAACCACCTTATGAAGGAGCTTTGATATTTGCATCACTCTTCTATTTAACTTTCTTCATTTCAGGGATCATTAACAATGTCAAATTCAGGTTAGCTTTCAATACGAAGGATATTATGACGATCCTCCTCCTGAATTTTCTTTTCTGCGCAATAGGATTGAATATCTTCTCAAATTATCACCGTGAACTCAAAGGCACTTTCATTATTGTACTAGCAGCATTTAACCTTGGCAGCTCGTGGCTGGCGCATAAAAATTTCAAAGCCGACCGGGTGCTCGTGTATCTATTGATTGGTTTAACATTGTCGTACGCTACATTGGCTGCACCTGTACAATTGGATGGTAACCATATCACTCTTTTCTGGGCGGCAGAAGCTGTGCTTTTAATGTGGCTGGCCCAAAGGTCAGAATTCAAAATATTCCGCTTTGCCTCTGTTTTGGTACATGCCCTCATGCTGATCAGCCTGGCAATGGATTGGCAACAGATCTACCTCCAGGGTAGCGAACTCCTTGATATTTTCCTGAATAAAGGATTTATAACTTCTATTGTTTGCCTTGTTTCTTTATTGTCGGGTTTCTATTTGTTACGAAATGAAGAAGGAGAATATTTCTACCTCGACTTCAGGTTTGAATCGCGCGCATACCGGAGGATTCTTATAATATTTGCAATGGTAAGTGGATATATCGCAGGATTTCTGGAGCTCATTCATCAGCTTCATAACTACTCCGTTAATCCTTTGCTTGGTGAGTTGGGTGGCGGTTGTTATCATTCCGTATTCAGCTTTTTCCTTGTGTATGCACTACTTAACCTACATTCTGAAGTGCCAAAATTCGGAGCCTACCTGCTTGGAGTAATAAATACAACAATATACCTCGCTTATCTTAACCGGCTTCCATTTGAAGCTATTCTTACATCGCAACAATCGGGAACAGGTTTATTCCTGCATTATTTAACGCTGGTCTCATTCGCCTCCCAGGTTTTTCTTTTAGCAAAGGATACATTTAACGGAATTAAGGCAGGAGCTAAAAAAACAGCATGGTGGATCGTTTCAAGCCTGGCAGTTTTCTTATGCAGTAGTGAACTAATGCTGTACTTCCTGGGTGGTTCAACCTCACAACCTGATTATGATAACGTGCGGGAACATATAATTAAAACCGGCTTCCCAATCTTATGGGGTATTCTTGCTTTTATATTTCTTTTCATAGGAATGCGAAAACAACAAAGGGATCTTCGAATTATCTCCCTTGTACTATTATTTGTAACCCTGGTAAAGCTATTCACTTACGATATCAACCAGGTTTCACAGGCAGGCAAAATTGCTGCATTCATTTTGCTGGGTATTTTATTATTGGTGATGTCGTTCATGTATCAAAAGATAAAGTCGATCATACTGGATGATGAGAAATAAGTTTTTGATCCTGGTTCTTTTGTGTCTGAATTCTATTCTGTTGTTCAGCCAGGGATTCAGCTATAGCGCATCAATAGAAAATACAAATCAAAACGGATGGCATAAGATCATCGTTGGGCCTGAAGTCGTTTGCAATTCCAAGCCAACTCTTGACGATCTCAGGCTTTACGATTCGAAAAACGAAGAAGTCCCATTCGTGATCCTGCGCCAGGATCGATACCATCCTACCGAACCAATCATCTATAACCCGGTAAAGATCGAAACCTTCACAATTGAAGAGGATAAGGAAAAGAAATTAACCCGCCTCAATTTCAAATTTGAAAAGCCACAATTGCTTAATGTCATAACCTTTACCGTGGATAGCCCGGGCTACTATTATCGTATAGCCAACCTATATTCTAACTCTACAGGAAAAGACGGACGACGCAGTCAGCATTTTGAACATACATTTTATTTTAATTCAAAAAGCCAGAATATATGCCAGCTGAATGATCTTTTTTTGGATGACTTTACAATTGAAATTCTCAATGAAGATAATAAGCCTCTTCATATTACCCGGACAGTTTTAGAACAGCTTGCTCCGCTCCTGGTTGCCGACCTGAAGAAGGATGAAAAATATACTCTAAAGTTTGGGGACCCGAATCTAAACGCTCCAAAATATGATATCCATAATTTTATCGACTACAAGAAAAAAATGCCATACGTGAAAACTACAGTGTTAGAGACTCTGAATGTAACACCTCTACCGTCACCGGAAACCAAAGTTCAATCTTTTTGGCAGAAACCATGGTTCTTGTGGTCTTCAATTGGTATTGGGGCGCTCATACTCTTCATTTTCTCAGCAAGCCTTATAAAGGAAATGAGGAAAGATCAAAATGCCTGATCCGGTTTGTACCGAGATCTGTCACTTTCCGGGCAGACTAAGCTTAAGCAGAATTCTTACAATTCAATTCCGGATATTCCCAAAAATATTATCTTCGCAAGACTCTTATTATTCATCACACATTTTATGGTTGAAGCACAACAATTATCCTCGGTAGTGATCCGCTTTGCGGGCGACAGCGGCGACGGCATGCAGCTTACAGGCTCGCAGTTCACCAACTCCGCAGCATTGCTTGGAAATGACCTTTCCACCTTCCCCGATTTCCCTGCCGAGATCCGTGCCCCGCAAGGAACTCTGCCCGGCGTATCAGGATTCCAGCTTCACTTTAGCTCCGAAGCAATTTTCACCCCGGGTGATATTTGCGACGTGCTTGTGGTGATGAACGTGGCTGCTCTGAAAGTAAATCTAAAACAGCTGAAAGACGGAGGAACGATCATCCTGAATACAGATGGTTTCGATGCGAAGAACCTACGGCTTGCAGGTGTTAAGGAAGAGAATAATCCCCTGAACGACGGGTCATTGGATAAGTACCAGGTGCAACAAATTGATGTTACCAAGATGGTAAGGGAACTTTTGAAAGAAAGTAACCTGGGTGTGAAAGAAATTGACCGTTGTAAGAATATGTTTGTCCTGGGCTTGCTTTTCTGGATGTATAACCGGAATATGCAGCCGACCATCGATTACCTGGTTGGCAAATTCTCCAAGAAGCCCGACATTCTTGACGCGAATATTAAAGCATTACAAGCGGGCTATGCTTACGGAGAAACCACCGAAAGTTTTGCGGTTACCTACGAAGTAGTGAAAGCTAAGCTGCCGGCCGGCGAATACCGTAGTATAACGGGTAATGAAGCCACAGCCTACGGATTGATCGCCGCAGCTCAGAAAGCCAAGCTGCCGTTATTCCTTGGAGCTTACCCTATAACTCCCGCATCCGATGTTTTGCATGAACTTAGCAAGCATAAAAGTTTTGGAGTACGCACGTTCCAGGCAGAAGATGAGATAGCTGGAATAACAAGTGCAATAGGCGCAGCGTTTGGTGGAAGCCTTGCCGTTACTTTATCAAGCGGCCCGGGTATCGCGTTAAAGGGAGAAGCAATTGGCTTAGCTACCGTATTTGAACTTCCTTTAGTCATATGTAATATTCAACGCGGTGGACCATCAACAGGATTGCCAACCAAGACAGAACAGGCTGACCTGATGCAAGCTTATTACGGAAGAAATGGAGAATGCCCTGTTGCTATTGTTTCCGCCAATAGCCCGAATGATGCCTTCGCAGCCGTGTACGAAGCTTGCAGGATATCCCTTCAACACATGATACCTGTCTTCTTCTTAAGCGACGGTTACATCGCCAATGGAGCAGAGCCCTGGAAATTTCCTAAAGCTGCCGACCTCCCTGAAATAACTGTTTCGTTTATCAAAGAAAAAAATTCCGAAGACAAGAATAAATTCCTTCCATACCTGCGCGATGAAAAATTATCACGTCCATGGGCCATACCGGGAACACCTGGCTTAGAGCATAGAATAGGTGGATTAGAAAAGCAAAATGTAACAGGCAATATCAGTTACGATCCCGAAAACCATGAATTCATGGTTAAGCTGCGCCAGGAAAAAGTGGATCGTATTGCGGATTATATTCCTTTACAAACGCTGGACAGCGGCGAAGAAAAAGGAGATCTGCTTATACTCGGTTGGGGAAGCACTTACGGCGCAATTAAAACTGCGGTTAGACATGCGCTTACCGAAGGCAAGAAAGTTTCTCATGCACACCTGCGTTACCTCAGCCCATTCCCAAAAAACCTTGGCGAAATGCTGAAGAATTTCAAATACGTCCTCATCCCTGAAATGAATAACGGTCAATTGATAAGAATTATACGGGATAAATATTTTGTTGATGCAAAGCCTTTGAACAAGATACAGGGCTTACCGTTTAAGGTGGAGGAGATAAGGCACGCTATTGATAAGTATACTGTATTCTAGTCGTCAGTCATCAGTCATCAGTCGTCAGGAAATACAAAGTTTAAATCTTTAGGAGCGGATTTATCGTATATAGATTCATGAAAGCAATCTATAAAGCATTTTCTATTTGCTTTGCAATCCTTTTATTTGCATGCACAAAATTGACCCTGGCAGATAAGGCTACCGATGTAATGCAAAACGAATCCGACACAAGCACATATACTTACCTTGCCCTGGGAGATTCCTACACTATAGGTGAAAGCGTTCCGTATGAGGATTGTTTTCCTGCTCAGGTAACCGCACTCCTTAACAAACATAAAAAATTTACTCCCCCGGTTATTATCGCTAAAACAGGATGGACCACTGATGAGCTGGCACATAATATCACACTTAAAAAACTTAACGGCACTTTTGATTTTGTGACTTTGCTTATTGGGGTAAATAATCAATATAGAGGCAGAGATACGTCGAATTACCGCAAAGAGTTTAACCAACTATTGGATACCGCCATTAAATATGCCGGAAACAAATCAAAACATGTGGTTGTAGTTTCAATACCTGATTGGGGCGCTACTCCTTTTGGAAAGAATTCCGGGCGGGACCTGTCACAGGTATCCAAAGAGATAGATTGGTTCAATGGCATTGCCAAATGGATCACAGAACAACGCGGAATTACATTTATCGATATCACCCCTCATTCACGCACAGCACCGGCCGATCCGGGACTTATTGCAGCGGATGGCTTGCATCCTTCAGGAAAAATGTATTCATATTGGGCACAATTGGTTAGCGGTAAGATACTGGAGAAGATCAAAGATTAACTATGAGTTTTTTAAAACAAAAGATCAGGCTTGCAATTTTCGCGTCAGGAAGCGGGACAAATGCTGAAAACATTGTACGGTATTTTCAAAAGCATCCAAAGATCGAAGTGCATAGCCTGCTTTCCAATAAGCCCGGAGCTGAAGTGTTGAAACGAATAGAACCTTATGATGTGAATCAAAAGATATTTTCCAGACAAGATTTTTATGAATCCGATGAAATAAAAAGTTACCTCGATTGGTACGAAATAGATTATTTGATCCTTGCAGGATTTCTATGGCTGATACCGGAAAACCTTATTGAATATTTCCCGGATAAGATAATCAATATCCATCCTGCGCTATTGCCTTCCTATGGTGGTAAAGGAATGTACGGAAAAAAAGTTCATGAGGCGGTGATCTCAAATAAAGATAAAGAAACCGGGATCAGCATTCACCTGGTAAATTCAAAGTATGATGAAGGAAAGATCATTTTCCAGGCAAAAGTTCCTGTTGAACCGGACGATACCTTAGATACCATCACAAAAAAAATTCATTTGCTTGAACAGGAACATTTCCCAAAGGTCATCGAAGATTTCATCCTCAACTCTTAATTCTAACAAGTTTGAATTAAGTTAAAAGCCACTTACGCCTTATCCCTTACGGCTTCCTTAAACGGACAATGCCTGCAACCACTATTGCAACAATATCCACGAAGTAAGTGGTAAGCTTCTGTAAAAACCATGAGGCCATTTTCAAAGTAATAGTGAATCCCCTCTTTCAATTCTGTGTAAGAAGGCTCCTTACTATTTTCCATTTCGGGTTTCGACATTTACCTTTTCCTGTTTTGAAATATTGACTTAAAATTTAAATAGCGTTTTTATGAAAGTCTCCAGAATATCTTCTCAAAAAATAGTCCATTGGTTATTATATGTGGCGTTGACCGTTTCAATCGTCTTTCTTTTTTATTTTATCAAGGAGGTGTTTAAGGAGAAGAGCAAGCCGGAGTTTCGCATTAGTTGTATTGAGTAGTTAGTATTAAGTCTTTAGTATCGCGAACTGAAGTACGAGTACTCAGTACCAACTACTAGTTACCAACTACACTAACTCAATCACCGTTATCTCCGGAAGAATCCCAACTCTTCCCGGGTAACCAAGGAAGCCGAAACCACGGTTGACATAAAGGTACTGTTCCTTTTCATTATAAAGGTCTGCCCATTGCGTATAGGCCCATTGGCTTGGGCTCCAACGGAAACTTCCCCACTCTACCCCGAATTGCATACCATGTGTATGTCCGGCCAGCATCAGGTCAATATCAGAATGTTCGGTTGTAACTTCAGCATTCCAATGAGAAGGATCGTGAGACAATAATATTTTTACCGGAACATCTTCCATTCCTTGTTTTGCCTCTTTAAGTCTTCCGTATTTTGGCCAACGCTTGCCGCGACCCCAATTCTCCACGCCTATCAACCCGATCTTTGAATCTCCTTTTTGGAGATACGTATGTTCATTCAGCATCAATTTCCAACCTAGCTTTGCATGCACCTCCTTTAAGTTATTCAGGTTATTGATCTTGTCCTGTGGTGTAGGCCAAAACACATAATCACCATAATCATGATTGCCAAGGATGCTGTATACTCCCATAGGGGCTTTTATTTCACCCAACGTTTCCATCCAAGGCTCTACTTCAGTTGCTACGTTATTTACCAGGTCACCGGTAAAAAAGATGACATCCGCATTTTGCTGTTTTATCATTTCTATCCCGCGTTTCACTTCCTGTTCATTCTGCCAGCTTCCGCTATGTATATCACTGATGTGAACTATCTTCAAACCACGAAAAGCTTCCGGAAGGTTCTTCAATTTTAATTTCTTTAAATGAACCTGGTAATCATAAACCCCTTTTATCATTCCCTTGGTAAACAGTGCAAACAATCCGCCACCCATTATTAGGCCAAGCTGAGATAGGAATCTAAGCCGCCCCAGGTCTCCCCCACCCTGGACTTCATCGATGGTTTGGCTGTAAAATAATCTCTGGAAGATCCAACGGAACAAACGGATAATATCATCGATAATAAGGAAGAAGACAACGATCAGCTTGCTTAGGTACAGGGTCACAATTACGGCGAACAGGTACGTTCGGAAAAGCTTGTATTCCTGCAATTGAGGGAAGAATGCAAATAGCAGCATCGAAACAACAATGATGGCACATAACCCAAAATGAACGAATTTGGCAATTCGCAGCGATGCAGGGTTATGGATCACGACCTTAATCGCTTGCCAGAAATAAAGGTCGAGCGCGATGATTATGGCTACGAAAATTGTGCTGTTCACAATGGTTTTATAAATATCCATGGTTTAGACTAAGTCGCAAATAAACATGAAATATGAGCCAAATGGAAATACAGGCATAAAAATTCACTACTCTTTACAATAAGGATTGAATTAATCTGAACCTGATTTTAGTTTCAAAAAGCTGAATTATCTTAATAATAATGCACTAAAATGCCCTTCCCCTATTATTTCCTATTTTTGCTGGCTCAAAAAAATCATTTAATGAAGGCAATCATACCGGTAGCTGGCATAGGAAGCCGCTTACGACCACATACACATACTCAACCGAAATCGCTGATACCGGTTGCCGGCAAGCCAATATTGGCACATATAATAGATGAACTCCAGAATGTTGGGATAAAGGAATACATTTTTGTTATTGGTTACCTTGGTGATAAAGTGGAACAATATATCACCAACCACTACCCAAAATTGAAAGCTCAATTTGTATTACAAACTGTTGGAAAAGGTGTTGGGCACGCCATCTGGCTTTGCAATAATAAGATCGACAGAAAAGATGAGCTGCTGATAGTATTAGGGGATACTATTTTTGATGTAGACCTGAAGAAGGTTGTTAAAGAAAAAGGAACTTTATTGGGAATCAAGAAAGTGGCAGATCCAAGAGCCTTTGGTGTGGCAGAACTGGACCCTAAAGGAAATATCAAACGATTGGTAGAAAAACCATCTATCCCAAAATCAAACCTGGCACTTGTAGGGCTGTACAAAATTGCTGAGACCGACAAGCTCATGGATGCCCTGAATCACAATATTGAAAATAATATCCGGACCAAAAATGAATTTCACCTTACGGATGCTTTGCAAAGAATGCTGAGCCAGGGCGTGAAGATGAAACCTTTTAATGTGGCCAATTGGTACGATTGCGGGAAAAAAGAGGTTTTGATAGAAACCAACAGCATCCTGTTAAAACGGGTACCGCAAAAAGGTAAATACCCATTTGAGAACACCATCATCGTTCCTCCTGTTCATATTGATGAAGGCTGCCGTATAGCCAACTCCATTATTGGTCCTAATGTTTCAATAGGCGCTAATGCCATCATAAATTTTTCCATTATCAAGGAAAGCCTCATTGGGCCGGGAGCGCAAATTGAAAACGCAGTGCTGCATCAATCGCTTATAGGCAACGATGCCGCTTACAAGGGTAATATCCATAATCTCAATCTTGGCGACAGCGCGGAAATAAATTTCGACAACAACTAACTTTCAGTATTTATTGAAAGTTTGTGTTTTTTGCCTACCTTTGAGGCGAGAAAAATTCATTTTTATGAACGCCACGGGTTTAATTATGGTTTACGACGACGCCTGCCCTTTATGCGTTGCCTATACGAAGCTCTTTGTTAAAGCAGGAATTCTTCCTCCGGCAGGCAGGCAGCCTTTTAGCAATATCTTCAACACGGAATATGGAAAGTATATCGATCCTGTCAGGGGCAAAAATGAGATCCCATTGGTAGATAAGAAGACGGGAACAACGATTTATGGTGTTGAAGCCTTATTGAAAGTGCTTGGATCAAGATGGGCATTTTTTAATTACCTACAAAAAAATCGTCCCCTATTCTGGCTAATCCAAAAAGCATACTTCGTTATTTCTTATAATCGGAAAGTTATCGTTCCACCCAGGTTTTGCGACAGTGATAAATGTTCACCTCAATTCAATCTTAAGTACCGGCTGGTTTATTTCATTACAGCCATGCTTATTACCGGTGTTCTTTTTTTTATGTTCGGGCAAAAGCTTGGAGATACCGGGAATCCATCCTTCACAGGATATCGGGGCCTTGACATTATTGCACTTTTCCTCCCTTGCGTGGTTAGCCAGTTTTTGTTGACCCGCATGTTGTACGGCAAATTATTCTGGAACTATGCCGGGAATGTTGCCACTTTTAACCTGATCGGGGCTTTTAGTTTGCTGGTATGGTTACCTTTTTTAAAGAATGCAGGACCAAACATCGAAATAGTATTCACGGGGATCTTTATTAGTGCGATCATTAAAGGATACCTGAATATTAAAAGAAGCAGGGTGATTGGCATCAGTAATTACTATGCCATAATATGGAGCATTCTATTCCTGGTTTCATTCCTTCTTGGTTGGTTTTTATTCATTATCTGAAAAAACAGAAAATAAAAAAGCATCCGTATCTCTACGGATGCTTTTTTCCTTTAGTGAATTAAACTTACGGTACTAATGTAAATTTTACTGTTTTCGTGGTCTTACTCGAATTCTTGTCGGATGCTTCAACGGTTAAAGTTACGTTTGTTGCAGCCACTACAATACCCGGGTCAAACTGTTCCTCATAATTATATGCGGTCAGACCGTCAATTGAAAGCTCTTTAGAGTACAATACGGTTCCTGTTGCATCCTTAATGATCTTGAATTTGATGCTAAGCAGCTTTTCATCTGCTACAGTTCCTTTGATCAAAACAATACCGGAAGCCTGCGCACCGTCGGCAGGAGAGGCAATTGTTAAGGTTGGAGCTACTTTATCCTTTTTGCACGCAAATGCAAACATGGTAATAAAGGCGAATAATATTAATTTGGTTCTCATGATTAAATTGATTTAATGATATAAGCCTGTATGCAACGTGCATACCAAAAAGTGAAATGCGCGTAAATGTGTAACTAATTCAATTTATTGTGTAAACCAAGGAGTATTGATGATTCTGGCACCTCTGGAATGCTGGTTTTACGTGCGCCTGCGTAAAACTTCAGCAATAAATTCCACAATTAGAAAATAAAATATAAATTTGATTTTTTTATGCGTTTATGACATTTTTTTACTCTCCTGTGAAAGGAAAACTCTCCATTTGCTTTGTTCTTGCTTTTATTACTTTTAGTTTACACGCGCAAAATTATTGCACTGCCGACTATGCTAACGGTACCTCTCTCGGTGATTACATTTCTGTCGTTAAAATCCCGGGGACTAATCTTAACAGTACATCTGCCGGAGCTGCATCCCCGTATTATACTTTATTCCCGGCATCAGGCTCAACCACAGCAAGTTTGACAAGGGGCAATACAACGGCCTATACTTTACAGGTTGCGGGCGGCACCACTCCCACTTGTTATATTGCTGCCTGGGCCGATTGGAACCATAATGAAATTTTTGAGACCTCAGAATATATCGGGGTATCTCCGGATGCCGGAAACCAAAATCTTGTAACTTTCACTAACGGTATCTATGTCCCGGATTCCGCAGTCATTGGAATAACCCGATTAAGATTCCGTTCAAGCGATGTGTCCCCGGGCCCATCCGATTTGGAAGCCTGCAATGCCACCAATTCTTCCTGGGGTGAAACAGAAGATTATGAGATCACCGTTGAATGCCAGTTTACAAATGCCCCTAATGTGTCGTTTACCTATAACGATTCCATATTCACAAAAAGCCCGGTAACTTTGATCAATGGAAATTCATCCTATCTTGTTTCTAACAAATGGTATATAAACGGGGTTTATGTAACTAATACAATAAATCTATCCTACACTTTTCAAACGGCAGCCATTTATTCTGTTTGCCTTAAATCGATGAATTGCTTTGGCAGCGACAGCGTTTGCTTTAATGTCAGAGCTTTTAACCCAACACAAAAACCTATTGCTAATTTTACAACAAGCACCGACACCGCAGATGTTGGACAAACTGTTCAATTAACGGATATCTCTGCTAAAGGTCCCTCCTATTGGAATTGGACCTTCAACCCGTCTGCCGGAGTCACTTTCCTTAACGGTACATCTTCCTCTTCACAAAATCCAGCCGTTTCCTTTAGCAATGCCGGAGTTTACCAGGTTTGCTTATGGGATTCCAATGCAATTGGTAAAAGCAGTACGGTATGCAAGAACATCTTTGTGTATCATAAATTATGTTCTTACTCATCTGCAGGCTTTACCTCTTCCGGAACCATCGTAGATGATGGAGGTGTAGGAGGAGATTATTCTACCGGAGGCACATGCTCATTTTTAATCGATGCATGCGCAAGCTCAGTGAATCTTAAATTTTGGCAATTTGATCTTTCTTCAAGCTCTTATTTTAAGATCTATAATGGGAAAAATAATTCCGCACCCCCTCTTTTCCCCGGGGCAGGTTTTACAGGTACAATACTCCCGGGAGGAGCAATCGGTATAACAGCTAATTCAGGCAAGATGTATATTGAATTTCAAAAGGGATTTTCCGCACCTGGATTCTTAGCAACATGGACTACAGTCGCCTCCACAGAACCTCCTCCTTCCGGAATGATCATCGGCCCTGACTCGGCCAACGATTGCGGAGCTATCTCCACTTTTTCTTATCAATCCTCTCTTGATTCTTTCCTGTTATCGGAAGCCATATTCAACTGGGATATGAACTATACCGTAGCCAACCCGCATATCAACCCGGTTAAAGGCTTGTCGTCAGTTTCAACAACCTATAATACACCCGGAACTTATATTGTTCGATTAGATGTTACCAGCTGTGGCGGTACAGAAACGAAATATGATACTGTTGTGGTAGTTCATCCAACTGCAGCTCCTTTTGTAAATTTCAAAAGCGAATACCTTGTTGCCACTACGGTGGATACAGTTACTCTTACCGATCTGACAAGCATCGATCCTGTTTGGAGACAATGGACGGTAACCGGCCCCGGGAGTGTGATAAGCGCTAAAGGAAATTCCGGTTCCAAAAACTATGGGGTTCGGTTTACAAGTCCCGGCGTTTATTCTGTTCAGCTCAAAGATTCTAATTGTGTTGCGTCAAGCACGCTTGTGAAGAATTCTTATATCACCGTTATTAATTATTGCGCACCTGTTGTATCCAACCTCAATCCTGATTTTTGCATACAGCGTTTTGAAGTGATCAAAATAAAGAGGTCCAATTTCGATACGATCGGTCTTCTAAATTATACCAATACCACTCCTGCCGCAGGTACTGTAACCTATCGTGACAATACAAACAAATACAGGAACTATAGTGTGAAAGGCAGCACACTCTCAGCCAAAGTAGAGGCGATCTTAAATCTTGGAGACTCAGTAAATTTCAAAGTTCATAGATTCAACAACTTTAATCCTGCGAATATTAAAATATGGATAGACTATGACCAGGATGGAACCTTCCAGGCTTCAGAGCTTGTTGCTTCCTCAAGTGGTATTACCGCTATAACTTACAATGGGAATTTTTCAATTCCAACAACGGCAAAGACAGGTTATACCCGATTGCGTATTGGCACAAACCTCGATGGCTCTTCCAATAATCCATGCGGGGTAAACTCTTATGGAGAATTTAATGATTATCATGTGAAGCTTCTGCCCGGTATTGTTGTGCCCGGAGATCCGGATACTATACGTGTAGAAATCGGAAGAGCTTTCACTGACCCTGGAATCATTATTGGGGGTTCGGTTAATACTGTGCATACAGGCCTCGCTTTTGGAACAACCATTACGGCTTTACCTTTCAATAACTTCCATAAAATTACCGCTACTGATATAATTGGAAATACAACTACAAAAACTTTATACATCAAAGGGACTCCCGACGTAACAAAACCCGTAATCACAAAAATTGGAGCCGATACGATCTATGTAGAGGTTGGAAATATTTATAATGACCCTGGCGCTACAGCAAATGATTTCTATTTCGGTTCATTAACATCGTCGATCACAACAACCCACAATGTAAACATAAACAAAGTCGGGATCTATAATGTAGTTTATAAGGTTAAAGATGCTGCAGGAAATTCAGCCGATTCGGTTATACGTAAAGTTATTGTTCGTGATACGCAGGCTCCTACTGTTAGTCTTATTGGAAAGGATACCATTATTGTAAATGTGAAAACTCTTAGCGTTCCGCCGGAGCCAGGTTTTATCCTAACGGATAATTATTATCCGATCGCTTCCCTTATAAAAAACATAAATTATGCAAGTGTCAAACTCGACATCATTGGATTTTATCCTGTGAGATATTATATCTCCGATTCATCAGGCAATATGGATTCTTCCAAGGTGCGGGTTTATCATGTTGTCGACACAACCGCACCTGTGATAATTCTAACAGGCCTGGCTAATCTACCCTGGAAACGCTGGCACCCTTATGTTGATCCGGGCAATACGGTAAGCGATAATTATTATACTAACCTCATATGTACGCCTGATGTAAGTAACGTTAATATTAATCAACCCGGAACTTACCAGGTAAAATTCAATATCACAGATCCATCCGGAAATGTGGCGAAGGAAGTGATCCGAACAGTAGTCGTGGACGATGGAACAGGTATCAATGCCAGTATAAAAAATGATATTTTAAATCTTTATCCCAATCCTAACAATGGATTTTTTACTGTTCAACTAAATCAGGAAGTGACAAATTCATTCTCCCTTTTTATTTTTGATATAGATGGGAAGCTGATCTACAGCAACGAAAATCCAGAAGTTACCAATAACAAATTGAATCTCGATCTTAGTAAAATTTCAAAGGGAGTTTATAGCTTGAAGATAGTAGGAGATGCTTTTGTAGCCAATAGTACCTTTGTTGTTGATTGAATTATGAGTTATCCCGCGCTTCGGGCGGGATGAATTATAGGATTCGTTGTACTAAGTAACTACAGTCCTATAATTCATAACTCATAATTCATAATTACTTTTCCAAATTTGAAATACACTTCACCAGGTCGATTCCTTTTCCTAAAACTCCTTTAAAAAGATCGCCATGCTTTTTGATCCGGTCTTCAGTATTGTAAATTGTAAAATCTTTGAAGTTTAATTTTTCATTCACCTCTTTCCATTGCAATGGAGTGGAAACAGTTGCTCCCGGTTTTGGACGGACACTGTAAACCGACGCAAGAGTCTGGCCTCTCCTGTTCTGCAGGTAATCCATATAAATATGCTTATCACCTCTCTTCTTGAGTGATCTTTCTAATGTTGTGAATCCGGGAACAAGTTCAGAAGCCATCATAGCGATCAGCTTCGTGAAATCCTTCACCTGGTCATAATTATATTTAGCGCCTAAAGGAACATAAATATGTATCCCCGTAGATCCTGAAGTCTTGCAATAACAATCCGCCCCTGCCTTATCGAATATTTCTTTAACAGCAAGTGCTGCTTCAATTACCTGGCTAAAAGAATTTTTTGCTGAAGGATCAAGATCGATTGCAATATAGTCCGGCTTGTCTAATGAAGAAATTCGTGAATGCCATGGATTCAATTCTATGCATCCCATATTATTAAGATAGGCCAGTGTAGGTGCATCATTGCAGATGAGGTAATCTATGTTCTTGTTTGCCGACTCCGAAAATATCTTTTTCGATTTTACCCAGGCAGGCGCCTCCTGACCGGCATCCTTGTGAAAGAAAGCAGGAGCATCAATACCATTTGGAGTGCGTAACAGCGACTGCGGACGATCTTTGAGATAGGGTAAAATATACTTTGCTATCGACTGGTAATAATTAATTATATCTCCCTTGGTGATCTTATCCTTTGGAAAATAAATTTTATTGAGGTTCGTAAGCTTTACTTTTTGCTTTCCAATAAGCCGTTCACCTTCATTCCCTTCCTCTGAAACTTTTTCCTTCTTAGTGGTTTTCACCTTGCCTGCAGGTTTCACCTTCGTTTTACTCTTTACAGCTTTCGTTGACGTTTCCTTTGTCGTTTCCTTTGCCTTTCCTTTACCCCCAACCTTTGTCTTAACCTTAACCTCTTTCTCCTCCACTACTTCCGAAGCTTTCTTATCTATACGCAGACCTTCAAATACAGGATGTCTCATAATTCCTTCTTTAGTTATTTCAGTGAATTTAACGTTGCATACCAATACAGGTTTAACCCATGTAACCGGCATATTGGTTTTTACTTCTTCTTTGAAAGGAGATTTCGCTTGCTTTAATTTTATCAGTTGCTCATGCAGGTCTTCGAGTGATCTGTCATCGAAGCCGGTGCCTGTATGCCCGCAATATTTCAGTTCATCGCCATCGTAAACTCCAAGCACAAGCGAACCAAAGAACTTCCTCGAATTTCGAGGAGCGGTAAATCCTGCAATGATTGCTTCCTGGCCTTTATTGTTTTTTATTTTTAACCAATTGCCGGTTCTCACCCCAATTGCATATTCACTATCCGCTTTCTTCGCCATTATGCCTTCGAGATCTTTCTTTTTCGACGCTTCGAAAAATTTAATTCCCTGGCCTATTACATGATCTGAATATTTAATATGCGGACCTTCCTGTAAAACCCCTTTAAGAATTTCTTTACGCTCAAGCAATGGTAATTCTGTAAGATCCTTCTTACCATTTTTAAGGATATCGAAAACATAATACGTAAGAGCTGCATCCCCACTTTGGAAATTTTGCAATAGCTGGAATGACGGCATCCCTTTCTCGTCTGTAGCAACGATCTCCCCATCAATGATCATTGGCGTTTTTATTTTTTTCAGCTCTTCTTCTATTTCAGGGTAATGTGATAAGAAGGAGATCCCGTTGCGTGAATAGAACCTTAGTTCCTTTCCGGTCTCTGCAATTGCCCTGTATCCATCCCATTTAACTTCGAATATCCAGCCATCATCATCAAAGGCATCTTCAGTTGATTTTGCAAGCATAGGAACGATGAAATCTTTTAACTTCGTTCTTCCAACCGAAGACCTGATGCTCTTCCACCGTTTTCCTGGTGTTATAGACTCTTCTTCACTTTCTTCCGCCCGGACTTTTTTTTTAGAAGACTTGCGTCCTACTGCCGCTGCTCCTGCCACTGCTTTCTTCTGCACTTTCTTTTTCCCTCCCTTATACTCCAACGCTTTCTCCTCCGATATTTTCTTATGCTTCACTATTATCGACTTCTCTTCTGCAGCATCATAACTATCTACTGCATATTTATCTTTATGCTTGATAAGCAGCCAGGCATTTTCCTGTTTACCATTCTTAATCTTGACCAATGCAAATTCACCTTTGAGGTGTTTTCCATTCAATACAATCTTTAAACTGCCTGCTTTTAATTCCTTTAATAGTTCTTTCTCCGGGGTTAATTTTACATCCTGTTCGAGCGGCAGATAATTCCCCTGGTCCCATATCTCTACTTCTCCTGCTCCGTAATTCCCTTCCGGTATTGATCCCGCAAATTTACGATACTCAAAAGGATGATCTTCCACCATCATGGCTAATCGCTTATCGCCGGGATTCATCGATGGGCCTTTCGGAACAGCCCAGCTTTTCAAAACCCCATCCATTTCCAAACGGAAATCATAATGCAAATGCGATGCGTAATGACGTTGCACAACGAACTCAAGAGCCTTCCCGGTTTTCTTTTTTACGGCTTTAGGCTCCGGTGTCTTTGCAAAATTTCTTTTTTCGGAATATTTAGTAAGCGTCATAAAAGTTAAGATGCTTTCTTCTTTGTTGGATGCAAGCTTGCTTTCAACTGAGCCATCAGGTCGGTTGTGTTGGTACGAACTACCTTCATTTCAGGTGCTTTGGTCTTTGTGCCTTTCGCTTTTGCTTTAATAAGTTTCAACAAACGCTCGGTATACGTGTCTTTATATTCTGTGATATCAAATTTACCTGAGAGTTGCTTTATCAGTGTGATTGCCATATTCAGCTCTGCAGATTTAGCCGGAGTTTTGGGCGGTACTTTCACCTCAGGTTCTCTTATCTCTTCAGCGAAACGTATTTTATGCAATACAAGTGCATTTTCATAAACTTTGATCAACGCGAGCGCTTCTTTATTACGTAACACAAAAGTACCTATTCCAACTTTTTTCGTTTTCACCAAGGCGTCGCGCAACAATGCATAAGAACGCCCGCCACTTTTTTCCGGTTCAAGATAATATGGAGTTTCATAATACATGCTGTGAATCTTATCTTCATCGAGGAAATCTTTTATCTCTATAACCTTTGTCTTGATCGCTGCTGCAGCTTCAAAATCTTTGTCGGTTATGATCACATATTTATCTTTTACCATATAACCTTTGACGATATTTTCCCAGGCAACCACCTTGCCGGTATTCTCATTTACACGCTGGAAGCGTATATTGGAATGATCTTTCTTGTCCAGCATATCCAGGTCGAGTGTGCTTTCCTGTGTAGCGCTATACATTTTTACCGGGATATTTACCAGGCCAAAACCAATGGCCCCTGACCATAATGCTCTCATATTGCTGAAATTTTAGGTGTGTGTGATTCGTTTGCAAGAATTTTCAAAAGTGTTTTTTCTTCCGGGAGAAGCTCTTCCCGTACTTCCTGGTCAGCCTCGCTGAAAACTTCTTCGAGGTATTTTTCTATGCGACCATCTTCATATATTTCCATGATCAGTGGATGCACATAATATTTCTTACATACCGTTCTTGTATTTCCAAGATGTTGTGCAACCCTGTCGTATATTTCTATTGTTGTAGCCTTTGCACTCTTCTCATTGTCCCCTGAATAGATCTGTTTGATTGATGTGAGTGCATGAAGTGTACCTTCCCAGGTGCGGAAATCTTTTGAAGAAAAATCCGACTCGCTTATACGTTTGATATACGCATTGAGGGAACCGGAATCCACGCTATGCCTGTTGCCATCCGAATCATAATATTGAAAAAGCTCCTTCCCCGGAATGTCAAGGCACATTTGCACCATCCTCGATAAGCGTTTGCTGCGGAGCGTGATAGAATGCTGAACTCCTTTCTTGCCTTTAAAGGTAAATTTAATGCTGCTGCCTTTCACATTCACATGCTTATTTTTTAAAGTAGTAAGACCGAAAGAGCCATACAGTTTTTCGTATGAAGAATTGCCTGCACGAATCGTTGTGCGCTCCATGATCTTTACCAGGAGTGCTAATATTTTCTCCCTCGGCATGCCGGGCAGTGAGATATCTTTCTCGAGCTGTGTACGAATGGAGGGCAACACTTTTCCAAATTCATACAAACGAAAATACTTTGTTTCATTTCTCAAAGCGCTCCATAAAGCATGATATAAATATTGCTTCCGGTTTTTGGTATCAATTCCCGTTGCCTGCAAATGACCCTTTTCATCGGGGCATATCCACACTTTTTCCCAAGCCGGTGGGATAACCAGTTTACGTATCCTATCCAGTGTTTTTATATCGGTTATCCTTTTCCCTTTAAAGAAGTAACGAAAAGTTTTACCGAATTTTTTTCTTGATATTCCTTCCGACGAATCCGAAACATATTGAAGATGTGCGACCTCGGCGCTGAGCACAGGGTTCTTCGCTATCTTTTTCAGGGTGCGGGAAGGAATATTAATTTCCTTAAGTGGTATTGCATTCATTGGTTTAGTTTTATCCATTAACTATTTCACCTCCGTTGGGGTGTAAGCATTGGCCTGTCATGTAAATTGAATCATCGCATGCGAGAAATAAAAAACTCGGAGCTATTTCTACCGGCTGCGCGGCATGTTTTAAGGGCACGTCGGTTCCGAACACAGCGATCTTTGATTCATCAAAGCTTGTAACCACCAATGGGGTCCATACCGGGCCGGGTGCAACGCAATTCACTCTTATCCCCTTTGTAGCCAGGTTTGCAGAAAGGCTGCGCGTGAAAGAAACAATGGCTCCTTTGGTGCTCGAATAATCAATAAGCCCCCCGCTTCCGCGATAAGCTGTAACTGAAGATGTATTAATGATACAATCTCCCCTTTGCATTTGTCTTAATATCTCTTTCGTGATCCAAAACATTGAGAAGATATTCGTGGAAAATGTTTTAAGAAGATGATCCGTAGTTAATCCCTGCAACCCGTCAACTTCGTAATGCAAACCGGCATTATTCACCAGGATATTGATACGGCCGAACTTTTTAATCGCCTTTTCAGCGCCTTTTATACAATTATTTTCCTTGCTGATATTGGTCGGGATAAGCAGGCAACGTCGTTTATATTTATTTTTAATAATGTTTTTTGTTTCTTCGGCGTCTTCATGCTCCTTAAGATATACAATGATTATATCTGCTCCTTCTTTGGCAAACAATACAGCCACCGCTTTACCAATTCCACTGTCTCCGCCCGTGATCAAAGCAACCTTACCTGCAAGCTTGCCGCTTCCGGGGTTATCATTGTCATAAACAGGTTCCGGCTTCATCTTCATGTCATATCCCGGCCGGTTCTGCTTTTGCTTTGGACGTACAACTTTTTTTGGATTGGATTTTTGCATTGCTTGTGCTGTAGTACTACCGTGCTACAGTTGTAGAAGCAAGTTTATTGAAATTAAGGCATGGAGGGTTTGTATAATTATTGGATTTTGTTGTAAGATTTTGTATTAGAGGTTCAAAACTAATTTCCAGCCCACTGGTAACATTTGTATAATTTGAATAGCCCGGAGTTTAAACCAATAGTGTTCGCAACCCGGATGTTCTTTGTCCTGTAGGGACATTTGGTTGGTAGCAAATAAAATGTGGGGGGGCGTTCCGTTAGGAACGTTTGGTGCCGTATCAAATATGATTGTACATATTAATACAGATAACCGCACCAGACGTTCCTAACGGAACGAAATACAAGCGGAATGCTATCTTTCTACCAACCAACCGTTCCTACGGAACGAAATACAAAACCAAACTTAAATGCAACCGGAGCCTATAAGACGAAATGTTATCGATCTTTTTAGATGTTTCGAACACTATTGGGTTTAAACCCAGGGCTATTCAAAATTATTCAAATGTTACCAGAAACTTCATGTCAAGCTTCATTATGCAAAAAGGCACAGGATTTAGCGGTTGAGATTTACACTCAATTCAAAGAAAATACAGATTAGGGGTTCAGAGATCAGCTCTTCAGAGCCTCTGTCTCAATTTCTAATAATATAGCGGAAGGTTTCGATCGAATATCGAGACCTGAGTTCAGTCTGAACCAGGATTAAAGTATAGACTAAGATTTAGCGTATTGAAAGATGAATGCTCACAACTGTAGTACTGTAATACTGCAGCACTGTATCACTATCAGAAATTAACCCTCAGCAATTTGACAGTCACCTCCTCCCCATCCTGGAAGGCATAGCTGATATCATAATCATCCACCATGATATCCACCTCGATAGAATCTTTCTTGGATTCGAATTCAAATTTAACTGTTCCCTGGTGATCGGTTTGCTGCATGTACGATTGGCAGGTTCCTTTCTTACGGTCCATGTTGAAGGACTTGCAGATGACGGGTGTGTTTGGCAGGGGCTGGTTTTTGTTGTCTCTGACCCCAACAGAGAATTTAATAGTGTTTGTTTGTGGCATAGTTCCGGTTTGAATAGTGTTTGTTTGTGGTGCAGTTGCGGGTGCGTGTTGGTTCATGGGCGTAAAAAAAGCTCTTGTAAATTACGTACAGGAGCTTTTATGTTTATTGTATTATTATTTTATTGTTTAACGATCTTTTCTGTAGTTGTACCGAAGCTTGTTTTGATGGTAACGAAATAGAAACCTTTATCCAATCCTTCTAATTCAAATTTTTCGCTTACCGGTGAAGTATATACATGTCCTTCTTTAGAAGCGATAACACGTCCTGTTTGATCCATTACAGTGATAACATAATCAGTATTGGTTTCTTCAGTCAATGTTACATTGATGTTTTCTTTAGTTGGGTTAGGGTATGAATAAGCTCCTGCAGTAGCTGAACCAGGAGTTACAACAATTGTTTTGTGGTATTCGAAATCACCGTTGAAATCAATTTGCTTCAAACGATAGTAACAAGTTTTGGTTTTGCTTGCACCTTTGTGGATATACTGGTAGTTTAAAGTATTGTAGCTTGTACCACCACCTTTAATTGTTCCAATAACATCATATTCTTTACCGTCTGTTGAATACTCGATATCGAAACGGTCATTGTTAGTTTCAGTAGCTGTAGTCCAACGGATAACTGAAGCATTTTCCTGTGATTTCTTTACTGTGAAAGAAGCAAGAGTAACCGGAAGAGTTACGAAGGCCTGTGACATACACGAAAGACCGGTGATATTCATATTGCTGCTTGATCCATTACCGAATGAACCGTTGGTCATGTGACCGGTTTCACAATAGTTGCCCAATGTATCATTTGATAACATAATCTGGTAATGTCCATTTGCAACAACTTGCTTGTAGTTACGGGAGCTGCTTGGATTATTTTGAACGGCATATCCCTGGTTAAGTACGTTACCTAAACCTAATTGCCCGCGGTTGTTAGTACCAACATTATAAATTTTACCGCTGTTGCTTAGCATTGAAAGAAAATCATCAGACAATCCTGCACTTGATGCAGAGATCTGGGTAATATTAGTGATATCAGCACTAAGATTCTTTTTTACATAGTTAGGATATTGCCTGTTGCTTGTAAGGAAACCATTACCTAACTGACCGTTAGCATCACTTCCCCATGAAACAACTTTACCGTTAGCTAATAGTGCATATGAAGAATTACCGCTAGCAGCGATATCTACTACGTTAGTTAAAACTCCGCTACCGCCAATTCCAACAACCTGAACAGCTCTTTTACGATCACCACCAGTACCATCGCCTAATTGACCGTTGTCGTTAAGTCCCCAAGCCCAAACTGTTCCGTCGCTGGCTAAAGCAATTGTATGGCCACCTGTGTTAGCATCGTTATCCGGGCTGCCACAAGCTACTTTTATTATATTAGTAAGGTTACCTCCTGTTGATTCTTTTTTAACCAATACCGGGCTGTTACGCTGAGTTGTTGAGTTATCTCCGCACTCCCCTTTATCGTTAGCGCCCCAGGCATATACTAAACCATTACCGGTTACTGCTGCTGCATGATCTGCTGAAGCTGCAACCTGGCGGAAATGTGCCCCACTAGTTGTGTTAATTGGTGTCCAAACATTCTTTGAAGTTGTGTTTCCAATTCCTAATTCACCTTTAGAGTTGTTGCCTGAAGCAACCAGGGTGCTATCGGTTTTGATAACAATACTGAAGTTGTAACCACCTGCCATGCCGATAGCTTTCATATTCATGCTCTTTGCAGTTAATATGTCGGAATTTGTTCCGTCGCCAAGCTGGCCATCATCGTTTTGTCCAAATACCCAAAGTGAATCGGAATTTGTAATGAACAGGTTATGATGAAAACCATTAGCACAATTTTTAATTGCTACCTGAGCGAACGAAAAGTTGGTGATTGTAATAAAGGCGAGAGATAATAATGCCTTTACGGTTAAATAGTAAAATGTTTTCACGACTTTGTTAAATAGTTTGTTACCGACTTAAGTACAATTGGTATGCCAAAACCATTAAAAAAAACTAATTTAGTGGAAAAACAGCTGTTTTGTATAGTATGCTATACGCTTTTGGGTGATTTATTTGTAGATTTTACCCAAAGTAGTTGGGTCGGCTTCCAAAGTTGTACACCTAAAATCCCAAAAGTGTGTTCAAAATACGCAACTCCGTACAAAAAAACTACACAATATGTGTCTAACTTGTGGATTATTGAGATGATTTTGGTGGGGAACATGTTTTGATAGATTTGTTTTTGTTACTGGGGGGAGTTTTTTCCCTGGTTTTTGTTTTAATAAAGCTCCTCCTCAGAGATGAAGGAGCTAGAATGATGTCATTAGTTCTGTTTTATCACCTTCTCGGTGGTAGTCCCGAATCCGGTTTTGATGGTAACAAAGTAAACTCCCCTGTCTAAATCGTTTAAATCGAAGCTTTCACTTACAGGGCTATTATATATATGTCCTTGCTTTTCTGCTATTACGCGGCCGGTTTGGTCCATTACCGTAATAACATAGTCGGTATTAGTCTCCTGGGCCAGGTTTACACTCAGGTCGCCTTTAGTAGGGTTAGGGTAGCTATATATATTAGCTGTAACATCTCCCGGCCTCACTACTATCGTCTTATGGTACTCAAAATCACCGTTAAAGTCGATTTGCTTTAAACGATAGTATACCGTTTTGGTTTTGCTGGCTCCTTTATGGATATATTGATAGTTTAGGGTATTATAAGTAGTTCCACCACCTTTTATTGTTGCAATGACATCATATTCCCTACCATCGGCAGAATATTCTATATCAAAACGATCGTTATTGGTTTCTGTAGCTGTACTCCAACGAATTATAGATGTATTTGCCTCGTTTTTTATTACCGTAAAGGATGAAAGAGTAACCGGCAGGGTAACAAAGTTTTGTGACATGCAGGATGCTCCTGTTATATTATAGTTGCCAGGATCACCATTTCCGAAAGATCCGTTGATCTGGTGCCCGCTTTGGCAATAGTTACCCAAGGTATCGTTAGATAATTGTATTTGGTAGTGTCCTGTAGCTATCACTTCCTTAAAAGTACGTGTAGTAGCCGGGTTGTTTGCGACTGCATATGACATGGGCAATATGCTACCGATACCTAGCTGGCCACGGTTATTTGCACCAACATTCCATATTTTTCCGTTGCTCCTTAATACTGCAAGGAAATCATCTGATAATCCGGCACTTGAAGCAGATATTTGTTTTACAGAGGTTAAGTTCGTTAAAAGGCCGGTTTTAACACGTGCCGGATATTGGCGGCTAATAGTTGTACCATCTCCTAATTGGCCATTGTCATTACCGCCCCATGCTACAACTGTGCTATCTGATAATAAAGCGTATGAAGAGTTTCCGCTAGCGGCTATATCTATTACGTTAGTTAAGAAACCTATTCCACCTATACCCTTAACTTGCACAGCCTTATTACGATCTCCGCCTGTACCATCGCCTAATTGGCCAGAAGCATTAAGCCCCCAGGCCCATACCGTTCCGTCGTTTTTAAGTGCTATTGAGTGCCCTCCTGTATTGGCGTCGTCATCAGGGGATCCACATGCCACTTTTGTTATGGCTGTTAATTGACCTCCCGACATTTTTTGAACCTGCACCGGGCTGGTGCGTTGAGTGGTTGTACCATCACCGCATTCACCTTTATCATTTGCACCCCAGGCAAAAACCCATCCTTGTTTGGTTAAACCTAAAGAATGATCGGCAGATGCCGCTACCTGAATAAATTTATATGTTGATGCTATATTAACCGGCGTCCATACATTTTTAGTGGTGGTATTTCCAATACCAAGCTCGCCATTTGTATTTCTTCCGGTAGCAATGATCGTGCTATCTGATTTTTTAACTACAAGGCTGTAATTGTAGCCACCCGCCATACTAATAGCTTTAATATTAATACAGTAAGGAGCATATACATCAGTATTTGTACCGTTCCCAATTTGGCCATCGTAATTTTCACCAAATGCCCATAAAGTATCATCTACAGTGATGAAAAGATTATGATGATATCCGTTAGCGCAGGTTTTAATACCTACTTGAGATAATAAATTGGTGGTGGTTAAAATTAAGGCTAGAGTAAAAATAGCCTTCGCGCGGAGATAGTTAAATGCTTTCACGACTTTTGTAATTATAGGTTTGTTAATAATATGTTTACAATCGTCGTGCCAAACAATTTTATATTTTTATTTTTCCAAAAATTCCATTTTTCGTACATTTTAAACTACGCTTTTGAAAAATTATTTATAGCCGATGCGCGATTTTTTTTCATGTGTTGTTGAGTTGAGTTGAGATAGTGTGTTGAATCGTGCTAAATGTGTTTAAAATTACAAACACTTTGCCGGAAAAAAATCGTGTTTTTAGGGTTTATAGAATTTCAAAACAGGGAAATTGGATTTATAGTTTCCATAAAAATCAAGGTCTATAAGTCACCAACTTTTTAAGATGTCCTTACTTATAAATCAATTTATAGAAGACGGAAGTCGATGATGAAGTCCATTAACATTTTAGCTGTAAGCTTTTTAGGAAAGAATATTTTTTCTAAAAAAATTTGGAAATTTTTCCTCTTTTTTTAAGTTTGCGCCAAGAAACCAATTACTAAAAAAACATGAAAATTCTAATTAAGCAACGCATTCATAAGCTATTGGAAAGGCTTAAGAATAAAGAACTTGTAATGAAGAAAGACCCGGATCTTTCAGATACAGATTACCCAAACGATACCGTTACAACCATTATCCAGGACCTGGTGAACACCGAGTCTTTCCTCGACCTGACCACCAATGATCTTAACAGGAAGGATGAAATTCATAAAACTTTCGGAGAGGCTCTGGATAGGATCGAGGAGAGGATACGGAATTTAACTGAATACAAGGCGTAAGGCATAAGTGGCTATTGGAAAATCAAATCAACGAAAATTGCCTTATAATCTGCTTCTCACCTTACGACTTACGCCTTTCGCCTTACTCCTATTTAAATACAAAAAGGGGCAAGAGCCCCTTATTATTTCTTTTTCATTCGAGTTGAATGCAAGGCGAAGGTAATTAGTTTGACGGAAATAAAAAACCACTTCTAAAAAAACAAAAACAATTTAATATGAATACTTACCTGAAATCCCGGATAGGATCCAGAGGGTTAACATTGTCTTCCCGCATGAGATAGGAAAACCTATGGTACTCATTGGAAGCATCTTCCCAGGCCCTGCGGGCTGTGGTAAGGCGGTTTAATGAAACTGTAGCGGAAGACCTTTCCTGGTCTTCAAGATATACCTTATATTCTTTAGCATAGGCATCCTTCGCACGAACCAGCTCATTTATCAATTGATCAACCCGTTCTAAATATGTCATTGGCTAATGTTCTTTTACACGACATTACCGTGGAAGGAGCAAAGATATTATTTGAAATTAATTTTTCGAAGATGAGTATTGTTGAATGCCCCTGCCGATTTCTGATGAGTTCCGGACAAAAAAATACAAATCAAACCCGAAAAAATGTAAGATGTACCGGGTTCGGCAGAAATAAATTTGCAATAACAAGCTGGAAAATAAGTTTAACAAAACTAAAGATAGTATTAATGGAGCCCGTATTATTTCAGAAGCTTAAGGCACTGCGACAATTGCTTAATGCAAGAGAACTTGCTTCCATGGATTCAAATAACGAGCAGTCCAATACAGAAATTGAACGCACGATTAAAAATATCCGTGAAGATATAAAGAGCCTGGAAGTTTTTCTTGCATTGTCGGGCACTGAGTACCCGCAGATAACAAATGAGTATAAAAAATTCGAAACGGCAATAGAGAGAATCGAAAAACAGATCGAGGCAATGGACAGTGTCACAGGCGGGAAACAGGAGAATTAGAGGCTTAGGGGATAAGGCGTAAGTGAGGCAGGTATTATTCCAAAAAATAAAAAAGCGGGACTTACGGGTCCCGCTTTTTTTAGAAGCATCTTAATAACGCACCAAACCTTATACTTCACGGCAAGCCTCATCGTTTATCGATTTGGCCACACGGGTAAGCGCTTCATCGGTAGCTTCAACTTCTTCCAGAGTACGATCGAGCAGGTTACACACTTTCGAGTTACCCAGCACATCGGACAGCTCACAGATAGAGCCATAAGACGCTATCTGGTAATGACACATCTTTTGTATGCCGATAATTAGAGAAGCATCGCGCACGGCACCTAAAGGAAAATCACTGATCACCTGTTTGCATTCTTTGATCAACCCTTCCATGGCTTCGCACTTTTCTTTGCCTTTAAGCTCAAGGTACTGGTATACCTTCTCTATCCTTGCCACATGCTTGTGCGACAGTTCCATAAAATTCTCCAGCTCTTCCTGCAATTCTTCACTATCGGTAGCTTTAATAAGTTGCGGTAACGCATCCTCTAATTGCGACTCTGCACTGTAAACATCCTGCAGATTCATCTTTAAAAGATCGGCAAGTGTTTTGGTTTCAACCTCTGCGGTTACATTCCTGGTTTCTTCGGCCGAAGAACTTGAAGAAGTTCCTTTCTCGGCACCTGTAGGGTTAGCCATCGGTAATATTTAGATTAGAAATTAATTTAATGTGATGCTTAACGTGAAGAATTCCTGCCGGTATTTTTTCCGCTTCCTGAATTATTCCTCTTACCTGAATTGGAAGAAGTTCCGGTATTGCGATTAGCAGCGGATTGATTCTTGCCCGAATTGCCATATCGGTTACCATTTCGGGTCCCTTCGTTGGAATTACTCATACGGTTATTATCGTTTCGGTATCCTGAATTCTCACCGGAGCTCCTGTTCTCATTATAACCTGCATTTCTACCCTCATCATATTGGCCCCAGTTGTCCTGCAAACGGCTTTCCCGGTCCTGGCCTCCCTGGCGATTAGAGCTGCTGTTCCATGAATTATTTTCCTGGTTCCGCCTTCCCTGCCTGCTGCGTTCTGTGTAACGGCCGGTGGAGCGATTTCCCTCATTGGAATTCCAGCCCTGGTTGCCATAATTCTGTCCGTAACCGCTTTGTGAATTCCATCCCTGGTCATTGTAATTTCCTCTTCCACCGCGGTTGTCATTATAATATTGATTTGCCCATTCGGAGGTATTGCCTGTATTCCAATTAGTGCGACCTCCATTATTCGATCCGTAATCATTTCTCTCATTCCTGCTATTCCATGAATTGCGATTATTGTTCGAGTAATTGCTTTGGTTACCATAACGGTTTTGAGATTCGTATCCGCCCTGGCCTCTATTATAAGAGCCTTCGTTCCTTGAATTGCCTGAACGGCCATAATTTCCTTCGTTACGGTTATACGAAGAATTGCCACTCCTGTCGTAACGCTGTTCATCATCGTACTCGTACTCATCATTGTACTGCCCGCCGTAATAACCCTGGTTGGAATTCCGGTTGCTCATTTCATAATCCTCGTTGTAGCGGCCGGAATACCCGCTGCCATAATTACCATCATTCATTCTGCCGCTGCGGTCACGGTTCGAAAATTCATAGTCTTCCTCATTGTCTTCATTCGACCTGCTACGATACGTAGGTTCATAATCTTCCTCTTCGTAATCGTCAAAGTCTCGATTGTTTGAATTCATGTCATCCTCATTGTAACGTGAATTCATTCCTGATCCGGAATTCTCCTGTGAGAATCTTCCTTGCGAACCTCTCTCCCAATCGCGGGATTGCCTTCGCTGTTGCTGTGTGTTCATGATTAATATGCATCTAAAAATTTGATCTTAAATGCGGGCACAAACTTAAATCACAAAAAAAAATTGGGTTTACATCCGTTTTTGATTTTTTTATATTTTTTCTTTTTTTCAAAGTGAGAAAAGAAAAATATTTGTTGTTTCTCAATTTTTGTCGCGAGGTACCGGACTGACTATCTCCATGAACATATTGGCATCGGAAGCTGTATAGAGCTTGAACATTACATGATCGCCATCGCTTACCTCCACTTCATAATGATGGCCTTCCACGTCAAAATCTACAACCGCAGCATTTGTATCAATCGTAAATTCAAAAGCCGCCTTCCCATCAGCATCCAGTTTTTCATATTGGAGCTGGGAGTTTGGGCTTTCTACATTATGCAACCTGCAGCTAATGGTGAGAAACGGATATGGAAGAAGCTGGTTATTTACAACGGCTACGGTGAATTTTATTTTCGTCAGTGCCATCCTGGAGAACAATAGGTTGAAGCGGCAAAATTATCCCGGCTATTGTTTCAAGTATTATATAATATTTAGATTTTCTTACAAAATAACGTAAGAAATAACTCAAGGTTACTCCATCTAGATAAAATCAAATTATATCATTACCAACCATATAGGATCTATGTTTATAATTTTACATAACCTCATTTTAAACAACCCTATTTTTGAACGGAAGAATTAGACCTACGTTTAATTCTTTCATTAATTTTGTTTCGATTTAAGGGGAGTGTAGTAACTCCCCTTATTTACAAAACGATCAAAGCCTTGCAGCAATATTTTTTATTTGCCCTGCAACCTCCTCGTTCTTACTCCTGATACTAACTATAATTGTTGTATCAATATTTTCCGAATACTCCTTTTTAAGCAATTCTGGTATCCTATGTACTTCAGTTGTATCAAGCACCCACGCCCCAAGCCCAACTGCTTCCATAAACCCTTCGATCTTTCGGTCGCCGGATACCGCGATAACTTTCAGTCCCATAGCCACCCCAATGATACACCCATGGAGTGCAGAGCTAAGTATGATGCCCGACCGTTTGTACAGGCTTAAAACATTATCAAGTTCTTTGAGGCTGTCATCAGTAATCCGGTTGTTGGTTTCACGATAAATAATGCCTGATGCTTCGCAATATTTTTTTGCTTCTTCGCACATGCTTTCATAAGTTTCCGCACCGGCTGTGGTATAATTGGCTACGTGCAAAAGATCAAGGCCTTTTTCAGCTAGCAAGTCTATAACATTTATACTCGGACAAGGAACAGGAGCCGGTAAATTACAACCCGGTAAATGAGCGCGTGTTATTTCATCCCGAACTACGCAAAGCCTGCTTTTATTAATGATATCCGTTACCAGCTGAACAGGCGGAAGTGAATTTTCATTTTTCAGATCGCAATAACCTACGCCCCAAATACAAAAAGGGATACGCTCTGCAAAAGGTTTAAAGGCTTCCCAAAAAGGAATAAAATAATCCATCAGCAATCCCCCACCTCCTATTACTATCAGATCTTTTTCAGTTGCAGCCGACAAAGTCTTTATAGTTTCAGGAATAAATGGTTCATCGCAAAGGCATTCCGTAATCTCCAACGGAGCTAAGAGCTTTTGTATTCCTTTTGCAGATAACCAATCTCCGATATTCGAACGGTTTGCGTAAATATGGTAGATCATGCGTCTATGGCTTTAAATACTTCCGCATAATCACCACCGGGCCAGCTATGCATCTCGCCACGGTAACGGTTCAATCCAAGTATAGCTTCATCGAAGGCAAGCTCTGAACACTGGCTTTCATAAGCTCTTATAGCAAGAAGCTTTATATCTATGACTTCGCTTATATCCACTATATGATCCATTTTTTGAATTGGGGTCCACACTTCATACATCCACACTTGTGGCTTTGATATTGTATCGGGGAGTCGCTTTATGGTTTCACTAAGTAAAAGTGCGGCTGCCTGGTGGTCGGGATGCTCTTCCCTTTCATGAGGCACATAGATGATAGCCGGCTTACTGTCATTTATTTTTTGCCACAGCCGTGTAATAATTTTCTCATCGGCGCTAAATGCACCATCAGGTTCTCTCCAGAATTCAATTTTACTAATTTCTAATATCGCGGCAGCGTTCTGTGATTCCTTTTCTCTTACCATGATGGTTTCTTCTTCCGTTCTTCCATGCCCGCCTTTCTCACCTGAGGTAAGGAATATTACTTCCACGCTGTCTCCTTCCATGATATGCTTTCGAAGGGTGCCGCCGCAACCAATACTCTCATCATCAGGGTGCGGGCTTATCACTAAAATGTTTTTCATACACTATCTTTTTGAAGTGAGGATGCCGGATATAATCCCCACGTTTTAACCAAAGGAAAATTTGTTGCAAAGCGTTTTTTAAATGCTTCTTCTCCCAATCCGAAATCAAATACTTCTGCATCTTCCTTGTTTGCTTGTAACAACAATTGCCGTAACAGAACTTCACCGGGAGAATGCTTTGCGAAGGAAATATCGAAAGTGGGTTTGTACCATAGGAAGCTGTTCTTATAATTAAACCCGAAATGAAAAGCGATAGACCTATCCTGGAATTCAATCCGTGTAAAACGCAACCAGCTTGTTTCATCCATACTTTCACACAATTGTTGGTAGAACAAACATTGCTTCTCATCCAAAAACAAGCTTGGAAAAGGAGTTTCCTTCCATCTTTCAATATGCTGGTTGAAGAACTCTTTTAAAAATGGTTTTATTTCTTTTCCGTTAATAAGATGCGTGACTACTGCGCCTCCATTCTTATCAAACCAGGCCTGGTGACGAACAAGGCTTTTTTTATTTGGGTATTGAGAAGCTTGTTCCGGGAATTTCTTTAGTTCCAAAACCGGGGATATAAGTTCCCCCTCTTCGAAAAAACTCCAACCCATCTTTGATCCAACAGTTTCCAATAAGGAAGATGTTTTTGAAGATCCCGGGATATGGTAAAAACGAAAACCCAGAAAGCCCGGTGTGTTTTGTGCTGCCACTTCAAGGATATTTGAAAGCATATCTTCATTCGAAATATTTCCAATAAAATCCAAATAGTCAGATCCGCCCGACCCTACAAAAAAGACCATTCCTTCATCTGCAAAAAGAGGTGCTATTGCAATTGGCTTCTCATTTTCTTGCGCAACAACAATAAGTAATTTGCCGCGCCCGAAAACATTCCACCAAGTTTGCTGCCATTGCGCCGTAAGAAAAATTGCATCCGTATTTCCATGGGGAAGTAATTCATTCCATTTGGAAACGATATCCGGATCGAAACTGTCGTAAAGCCTGTAGCTGATCTTCTCTTCAGTCATTGTTGCAGCTTTCATGCATTTACAGGTTTAGATTCCAGTACCGAATAATAAAATGCTTCGAGCTTTTTGAGACAGCTTGTACTTTCCGCTTCTCTTAAAATATATTCTCTCCCATTCTTACCCATTTCGTCTGCAAGCTTTTTATCTGTCAATAGTTTTCTTAATTCTTTGGTTAGTGAATCGGTATCTCTTGGTGGAACAAGAAAACCATTAATACCGGGAGTTACTATTTCTTCTACACCACTACCGCTGCATCCAATCACAGGAAGCCCGCACGCCATAGCTTCAAGGTAAACAAAGCCCGGCCCTCCTTCGTAATAGGAAGGGGCACAGAACACATGGCCTTTGGAAAATTCCAGTGGCAACATTTCGGAAGAAATATAACCAAGTAAATTCAGTAATGAAGGTGCCCCAAGATTATTTGCTTTTTCGATAAGTGACTTGATGTAATTCTCCTGGCCTGTTCCGATAATATTCAGTTGCAGATCCGGTATTTCCCTGGCAAGCGCCGCGGCCGCCTCTACCAATTCTTCGATCCCTTTATTTTTCACCAGCTTACCTGCAAAAACTATGGTAGGTCTTTCATTCTTAGCTTCAGTAAGAGGTTTGAATAAATCTGTGTTGATCCCTAAATGAATGATTGGAATTTCTTTTTTCTTCGGCTCATAGTATTTATTTATCCATTGAGCGGAACATTCACTGGAAGAATAAACAGCTTCTGCTAACTGAACGCAGGTAGCTTCCATATTACAGCCCACTTTATAAAAACTGCTCTCCTTCTCAGGCCATCCAATGGTATGTGCAAGCATTACCAAAGGGCCGTGTAAATGAATAACTGCAGGTATCCGTTTCCATGGAAGGCGGTTAAGTAAATAAACATATCCTTCTGCTCCCCATTCCGGAAAATCAATCAGGTCGATACCCACGCGATCGTTTAAAGCCTCAATCTCCGCAGCAACCACCACGCTGTTTGTTATCCATGCAACGGTGTCGGTCATCTCGGGTAAAACATCCTCCATTCCCGGCACGCGAATAATAACAATACCACCATCTGTTTTTTCGTGACGCTGCGAATCAATACTCCTCGATATTACATATATCTCATGTCCAAGCGAAGAAAGACCCATAGCCTTGGCATAGGTTTGCGAACCAATTTCCAGCACATTGGGATCCTAAGCTTAGAATTCCACGTGGACAAGTTGTCGC